>ERZ779621.6-NODE-6-length-224135-cov-28.040758_pt1 | contig 224135 bp, 216 predicted proteins | sample MGYA00514215_ERZ779621 | MGnify/ENA primary metagenome ERZ779621 (study PRJEB29562, sample SAMEA4376715) | mouse gut metagenome | isolation source: Cecum | study: EMG produced TPA metagenomics assembly of the A DSS colitis mouse model was used to assess the...
CTTGGAACAGACTTTTTTGCAGGGGATATTGTTATGAGCGATGCCCTGACGGGTGATGAGAAAATTATTTTTGCGGAGGTTGGCACGGTTACGCTGTTGACCCTGCTCTTTGTATCCGTGCTTTTGTGTACTTTGGCCGTTGTCTGGATTTTGCGGCGCAATTCTAACAAGTGGCTGATGAAATCAGGGCAAAAGAAGCGTGGGGCGGCTTTCGCTGTCATGTTTGGCCTGGCATTGGCAGTGATGGGATGTGCAGGCCGTGGAAAAACGGGAAGCGTTGTCTATAATTCATCGGCAGGCTATGACTGTATGGGTTATGAAATCATACAAGATGTAGGGAATTTTGATTATTCTCTCAAAAATACTTCCACGGGGGAAACATATCCTTTAGCACGTTCCCCTATGTTTGGGGTATTTTCTGATGAAGAAGAAATACGTGCGTTTTATGTGTGTCCGCCATATCTGTATTACACCACATCGGTTATGGAAAGCTATGTCAACCGGGTGGGAAACTATAACAGCAATATAACGAAAGTGTCGGTTGTAGAGTTGAATCTGAATACCTTTGAGGAAAAAACAATCTTTGAGCAGATGACTAATTCCGGGCGTTCTCTTTTGGGCATTGACTACGAAACGGGGGATAAATGGAAGTTTCTGGATTTTCACCACGCTTTTTTCCTGAATGACGATAGCCTGTTTTTCATTGGCAATGATGGCATAACAAAAGTAAACCGGTATACCAGAAAAACTGTAAAGCTCGACATTCCTGCAAACGGAAATATTTCATTCGATGGGGAAAGCATCTTTTACAAAAATGAACAGGGGGTTTTAACAAGATATGACGTTTCCAGTAATGAAACTTACACTTATGAAAATATAGTTGCATATGATTTCTGTATGGATGAGCAGTCAATCTATTATGTTTCCAGGACGGACGGCGGAGGCTTGTATTCCTGCGGCAAGGACGGGAATCACAAGGAATTGATCAGTCATATACCTGCAATGTCTGTTACCTGTGATACAGGCAATATTTATGTGTTATCAAAAGAAAGTGGTGAGGAAATCGCTTTGCCAAAAAGCCATTGATTTATTCCAGATTGAGGAACAAATGCGGCAATGAACAGGAAACAATACGGAGAGAGGAAAAAACTCAGGAAGAGAAAGATAAAGCGGCTTATGATTGCGTATCTGCTGAGGACGATCGTCATACTGATACCAATTATAATGATGATACTTATGGTTTGCGGATGTCTTTACATATACGAGAGATTTACAAAGGAAGATGAAAAGGTAAATAAATACACGGATATATACACAGATAGAAACGCAGGCAACGATGTTGCTCCTGTGGCTTCAACAGAGAATAATGCCCCAGGGTTTTGTGTTGTCGTGGATGCAGGGCATGGGGGAAGTGACGGAGGCACTGTCAGCGGCAGGGCAGTAGAAAAGGATATTAACCTTTCAGTTGCGCTGAAGCTGAAAGCTATTCTGGAGAATGACAATATAGAAGTTATTCTGACCAGAAGCTCCGATGAAAATATGAGCCTTGCAGATCGTACTTCTGTTGCAAATGACTCCAATGCAGATTTTTTTATCAGTCTTCATTGCAATTACTATGAGAAAGATGCCCAGATAGCGGGTTTGGAATGTTATTACAACAATTCAAATGCGACATATAAAAAAGAGAAAAATTCTAACAGAAAATCATCTATAAAAATCCCATAGAAGCAAGCTCCTCTTTTCCTTTATCTCTCCCCACCCCCCTCCCAATGCTGGAAAATTCGCAGTAAAAACTTAATGGATAAATGATAAGAGGGCAGAGGTAAGTCTTGCTTTTTGAGACTATTTGGTGTAGTCTGTAATAGAGACCACAATAAATAGTCTGTAAAAGGAAAAGAAGACACATGGCAGAAATACAATTAGGCGTTATTGAGGCACGATATGCAGATATGATTTGGGCACATGAGCCGGTTACTTCATCTGAACTGGTAAAAATGTCAGCGGTAGAATTTAACTGGAAGAGAACCACGGCACATAATGTATTGCGTAGATTAATAGATAAAGGGTTATTCCGTAATGAAAACGGAGTGGTAACTGCCGTGATTTCCAGAGAAGAATTCTATTCTATGCAGAGCAGACAATATGTGGAAGAAACTTTTGCAGGTTCTCTTCCGGCATTTATCGCGGCATTTATGCAGGGGTCCCGGATCACAGCGGAGGAAGCAGAGGCAATCCGCAGGATGATTGAAAGGGCAGAGGAGTAAAGGATATGGGTGCTGTTTTTTTGAAATTATTAAATATGAGCATTACGGCCGGATGGTTGATAATGGCGGTTTTATGTGTCAGGCTGTTATTTCTAAAAGTTTCCAAACGGGTGAATTGCCTGTTATGGGGAATCGTAGCGATCAGGCTGATCTGTCCGTTTTCCATTGAAAGTCCGTTCAGTATAGTGCCAAGTGCAGAACCTATAAAATCCAGTACAGTTGTGGAAGGAAAAGTGCAGAATTATATACCGTCCATAGACAGCCGCCTGACAATTGTTGAAAATACGATAAACCCAATGCTGACAGAAACTTTTGCGTATCATGAATCCAATAGTGTGGCGCCCTTGCAGATCGTTACATATGTGGTCGGTCTTGTCTGGGGCGGCGGTATGGTTCTTTTGATAATTGGGGCAATAGGAAGTGCCGGAAAGCTGCATAAACTTGTAAGAGAAGCTGTACGCATCAGGGATAATATTTATATTTGTGATGCTGTAAAATCACCATTTGTTTTGGGGATTGTAAGGCCAAGAGTTTATCTTCCTTCTGCCCTGAGCGGGGCACAGATGCCTTATATCCTGGCACATGAATCTGCGCATCTGCAAAGAAAAGATCATTGGTGGAAAGTGCTGGGTTATTTATTGTTGTGTATCTATTGGTTTCATCCTCTTTGTTGGTTGTCATATTCTCTGTTCTGCAAGGACATTGAACTGGCATGTGATGAAAAAGCAGCCAAAGATATGACATTTCAAGAGAAAAAAGAGTATTCTAAAGTGTTGTTATCCTGTGCACGACCAAGGAGCCTGATCATGGTGTGTCCGCTGGCCTTTGGAGAAGTGGGAGTAAGGAAAAGAGTGAAATCCGTATTGCGTTATAAAAAGCCGGCATTATGGGTTCTTGCGGCAGCGGCAGTGGTATTAGTAATATTGGCGGTATGTTTTTTGACGAATCCCACAAAAGAGTATCAGATTAGAATTACAATACCTGCTGGAAGTACAGAACCTGTTTGTTATTCGGATGAGGAAATCAGTCCCAAAGGGAATACACTTATATTTTATGCCGGTGAAGGACTTGGGGATACGGAAATTAAATTGCTTCCGATAGAGGTCAGGGAAGAAAACGCTTACGATGAAACCACCTATATCACACCGGGGATACCTGTGAAAATGGATGTGGAAAAAGGTGCATGGTTTAAAATAGGTGTGAACGTACAGAATTCAACAGATGAAAATAAGTATGTATATATATCTGTAAGGAATGTGGAAGTGCGAATTGCTTCTTCAGATGAAGCTAAGGATAGCAGTCTGTTTTCGGAGCAGATGCCAAGTGGGGAAGATGCTGCACAACAGGAAATGCCGGCAGAAAACGACACGATACAGGATATCATGCTTTATGAACAGCCGGAAGCTGACAAGGTATGTATCAAAGTGCAGCCTTCCATGATAAGAGAATACGCCTATTATTATTATATTCCTACAGACCAGGACCAGGAATGGCTGTCGGCACAAGTAGAGGCACTGGATCTGGAAGGGAAACCGTTTGACAAACGATGGGAAGGTCATAAAGAAAAAGGCTGGCAGATTATTTATAATGACATAGAAATAAGAGCGTTTGAAGAAGGGTACTTATATTACATATATGATGATGAAAATGGTATGATGGAGTGCTTGATAGAAGCGCCTAAGCTGTGCGATTATATACAGATCATGTTAATGGAAAAGGCAGGTTATCAACAGTACGATGTTTCCCAGATAAAAGATATTGTATCCGCTAAGTTAGATGTTAAGTCCACTTTTACCGGCGGGCAGTTTTATAGTCAGACCATAACAGACGCAGAGACGCTGCAAAAGTTTGAAGAGTGGTTTCGTAATGCGGAATATATATATGGAGGAACAGAGTGTGGAACACAATGTGCCTGTTTGGAATTGACGTTGGCAAACGGGGATGTAGTGAAACTGTCTATGGCGACAGACAGCTGCCCGAATTTTCATATAAATGGAGTTGCCTATGATTATCGTCCGGTTTCAGATTGGGATAATAGTGAGTTTTATAAATGTTTCGATGAAATACCGTATATTTGTGGTGCGGGTATGGGAGAGATAAAAAAGGGCGGTCAGATATAAACTGTATTAGCCAGTGCGGAGGAATCTCATTGTAAGAACGGCTGTTTTGTGCTACCATAAACACATAAACAAGTCTTCGGACAAAGAAAGGATGACGGTGACATGACGCTGATGAAAGAAAAGGCGGTTCAAATGATACGACGTATGCCGGAAGACGAATTTGTGAAATTACTATGAGGTGAGCCTGAAAATAAATAATATGAAAAGGTATGGGGAGCAGGAAGCCTTATCAGTGATAGGATGCCCTGCTCTTTTAATATCTGTAAATGAGGTGGAACGAATGAGGAAAAATGATGCAAAAATGATGCATTTGGCATGTATAATAGCATTATAACAGGAGGACGCAAGTCAAAGCGCTTGCCGTGACAAGACATTATGAGCTCACAAAAGAAGAAAAGAAAACAGAAGAAGCAGCAATATAGGAAGCAACAGCAAAAGCAGCAACAGAAAAAACAGCAGCAAAAAAGGCGGCAACAGCAGAAGCAGGCGGTACAATCCGTACAGGCACCTATAGCACAGCCGATACAGACACCTGTAAAACAGCCGGTACAGAAACAGAAACGGGCACAGGAGGCAGTGCAGACTGTCAAAAAGAAATCCCTTGCGGCAAAAGTGAAAGCCTTTTGGTCACAAGGCTCTATACGGCTGGCTGTTTTTCTGTCTCTTTCGTGCTTTTATATGGAGCTTGTTTTCAAGCTGTCAGTCGAAACAATACATACCGGAAGTTCCTTTGTATTTCTGGCTTTATTCTCCCTTTGTACAGGGGTGGTTGTTTCAGGTATTATTTCGCTGCTGCCGAGAAAAGCAGTGCAGATTCTGGCACCATGCTGTCTGGGATTTTCAGCCCTCATTTTCATTGTGGAATTTCTGGTGTACAGACAGTTTAAGGTGGCATATGACTTAAACACCATATTGAACGCCGCAACTGACGCACTGGGCGGATTTGGTGCTGACATCAGGCGGCTGATCTTCTGCTTTGATGGAATCAGTCATATTACGCTTCTTTTGTTGCCGCTTATCCTGTGGTTTGTGTTAAGAAAAAAGATAATAGGGCAGTTACCCCCAAAGGGTATTTGTCGGGGAATTACAGGGCAGAGAGTTTATTTTTCTCTGGCACATCTGGCCGGGGGAGCGGTCTGTTATGGAGCAGCTTTGTTCCTTATTTTAGGCTGTGGCCTGCATAAGGACATTTATACAAATCAATATAATTTTGAGTCGGCAGTCATGCAGTTTGGGCTGGGTGAGGGGCTGTGTCTGGATATACGGAATCTTGTTTCATCCAAAACAGCTGCGCAAGTCTTTGAAAGCACGGATGTGCAATTGGTGCAGGACACAGTGGGTACATCTTCGGAAGACAGTCTTATGAGCGGTAAGGAGGAAACTGTATCAGATAGTAAGACCATCGTACAGGCAAAAGAGGCTGCCAGCGCACAGGAGGTAGTCGTACTGGAAGAGGGGGCATCCCAAAGCACGGAAACTGTGCAGGAAGATGAGGCGGTAACACCGGTTGTATATGGTCAGAGTGTGTTGTCCTCTGTTGATTTTGCTGCGCTTGCTGCCGAAGACGGGAACAACTGTGCCGATATTGATGCTTATGTCTCTACGCTTACACCGTCAGGCCAAAATGCCTATACAGGTTCTTTTGCGGGGAAAAACCTGATTTTGATCTGTGCGGAGGCATTTTCGGGCTTTCTTATTGACCCGGAACTTACACCGACACTTTACAGGCTTTCCACAAAGGGCATTAATTTCAATGACTATTATCAGCAGTCCATTGCCGGTACAACCGGAGGTGAATATCAGCTTTTATTCGGTTTGCTTCCGACTTCCGGCGGAAGTTCTGTTAAGGAGATTACGAAGAATGGAACGCATACCAATATAGGCGCGCTTTTAAATGAGAAGGGGTACTTCGGTATGGCTTTTCACAACAGTACCTACACTTATTACGATCGGCATGAAACGCATACAAAGCTGGGCTACAGTGGTGGATATATGGGAGTGGGAAATGGTCTTGAAGAGCTTATCAGCCCGAAATGGCCGGCGAGCGATTTGGAATTGATGCAGGAAACTCTGCCAATGTACATTGACAAACAGCCTTTTAATGCATATTACATGACGGTAAGCGGTCACAGTCTATACACTTTTGACAAAAATGCCATGTCAAGTGACAATAAAGATGCCGTAGACGCATGGTGCGAAAAGAAAAATCTTTCCTATACGGAGCCTGTACGTGCTTATATTGCGGCGAACCTTGAGCTTGAAAAGGCGGTGACTTATCTGGTGGAAACCCTGGAAGAAGAAGGGATTGCAAATGACACAGTCATCTGTATCGCGCCGGATCATTTTCCCTATGGGTTGGATGCGGATGCTTCCCTGGGAAATATGCCATATCTATCTGAATTATATGGTTATCCGGTGAACACCTATGAGGAACGGGACAGAAGCCGGGCTATTATCTGGTGTGGGGCGCTTGAAGAGAATGAGCCGATCATTGTTGATACGCCAGTCTCTTCCGTGGACATGCTTCCGACATTGTGCAATCTCTTTGGGGTGGAATGGGATTCCAGGCTTTATGTGGGAAGGGATGTGCTCTCAGATGCTCTCCCGCTTGTCTTCTTTGGAAATTATGACTGGAAGACCGACTTAGGGCATTATAGCGCAACGAAGAATACTTTCACGCCGAAAGATGAAAATGCCGTTATTCCGGAAGATTATGTAAAGCAGATATCCAGTATCGTGAGAAACAGAATGACATTTGCCAAGTCCGTGCTCAGCCATGATTATTATACGCATGTTTATGAGGCGGCGTCGGGGGCGGAATGATGACTGGTAAATTTATTATAAAAAGAAAAAAATATTAACGCGAAAGATTAAAAAACAAAACAAATAATTTGTTATACATAAAATATGCAAAAAAATATTGCATTTTAGAAAAACGATGATATAATATGAATATAATAAAAAGGGAGTGTGTCACTATGAAGATACAGGCCGTATTGATAGATGGTTTTAAGAATTTATCAGATGTAAGAATTATTTTTGATAATATTACAGCTTTGGTAGCACTTAATAATTTTGGCAAGTCTAATGTACTTTCTGGTATTGATTTTGGGTTAGTTTTTATAAAAGCATCTATTGACGATAAGATGGAGATGATGGCTAATTCTAATCTGATTCCTATTAACCAGAGGATGCAGGGCAGGAATTATAAGTTTGAAGTAGAAGTATTAACTGAGGAAGCGGGACAGGAATACCGTGTACAGTATGGATATGAGTTCGCCTGGCAGTGTGATGTGGATGAAGTGCCTGAGATTGTTCAGGAGTATTTGAAAATCAAGTTGGACGAAAAGGGGCAAAAATATACTCAGTTAATTACAAGAACAGCAGAGACGGCAATGTATAAGAGTTCTGAAACGGGCCGTTGTTCATCTAAGATAAAGGTAGAGCCGACAGAACTTGTTGTGAATAAACTGCGTGCTTTTGACGAGATTTATTATGCAAGTATCATCAGAAAATTAAATAGTATGAAGTTTTATATGGAAAATAACTTAGATGCAAAGAGTTTTTATAGACCTGACCCTATTATTCGTAAAGGGATAGGAGATATGACTATTGATGCTGAGAATCTGCCAAGAGTTATTTATCACCTTAGAGAAAATCATAGGGATAGATATAATCTTTTAAAGAACGTTTATACACTGTTATTTCCGGATGTAGAAAATATTATTGTAAGGCAGTATTCAATAAAAGGTCTGGGCAATAATAAAATGCCTGATGATGCACCATTTATAGTGGCGAATTCAATTCATGTGTTATATGTGAAAGATAAGAGTCTGGTACAGCCTATTGATTTTGAAATGATGTCTGATGGAGCAAAAAGGGTGTTTATGATATTGACTAGAATCATTGTGGCCAGCATCAATAATATTTCCCTGATTGCAATTGAGGAGCCGGAGAATTCAGTTCACCCCAAATTGTTTCAAGCATATATGCAGATTATAAGTCAATTATTGGATGACTGTAAAGTGATAATTACCAGTCATTCACCGTATATCATTAGTTATTTGAATCCTTCATGGATTCATGTGGGTATGAATAGAAATCCGGGGGTGGCAGAATTTTTTGCATTTAAGAAGTCAGGACAAAAGCAGTTACAGCAGGATGCAGAAGAGTTCAATATGAGTATGGGCGATTATCTATTTTCTCTATTAGCTGATGCAGAGAGCAATATAAATGATTATTTGGAGTGTGAAACCAATGAGTAAATGCCTTGTACTTTTTGTAGAGGGCGATACAGAGGTTGAATTTTACAAAAAGGTAGTCGCAAACGCCAGAAAATTACATCCTATGGGGAGGTTTGATACTAACATTGAGTATAGAAATGTTGGGGGCGTAGGCGGATTCAAAAGTATTGCTCTCAGGAAATTTAAGAAACAAATTAAGCCAAAATATGAAGAGGACTGTGAGTTTACGATTGTATTATGTAGTGATACAGATGTCTTTGATTTTTCACCAAAACCACCGATTAAGTGGGATGAAGTAAAGAAAGAGCTTATGGATAATGGAGCTTCAGAAATTATTCATGTGCAGGCAAAGAGGTCGATTGAGGACTGGTTCTTGTATGATTTGGAAGGAATCTTAAGATTTTTGAGATTGGGTAAAAATATAAAAGCATCTGGAAAGAACGGATATGACAAGCTTCAAAGCTTGTATAAGAAAGCACATAAAGTTTATTACAAGGGAATACAGAGCAATGGTATGATAGATTGTCTGGATATTGAAAAGATTGCAAATACAGTAAATGATCAGTTGAATCCTTTGTATAAGGCGTTGGGTGTAGATAAAAACTAAATATTGATTGGCATGTAAGAGCATAGCTCTTTACATAGAAAAAGCCAGAGATTATCTCTGACTAATTCCCTTGCCAAAGAAGGACTTTGGACTTATTTTTCTCGCAAATTAATAATACCAAAGAAAACCTTCTTATGCAAGGAGATTTTGCAAAGGAGGTATTGTGATATGGCAGTACATCGTGGCGGTAAAGTCGGTAGCGCAGCTAAAAAATTGGCCAGCAAATCAACCAGCAAGAGTACTAAGAGTAAAGCTGGAAGGACATTGGCTGATCACAAGGCAAAGTACCATTGACTTGAGCAACTGAGAATCACAGACCTGAGCATGTCTTAAAAGGGCTCTATTTTTATTGTTTCTGAAAATAACAGTTATAAATCGGGTACGGTAAGGTGATGACGTATAATAAGTTTCGCAAATTATTTGTAGAAAGGATTAATTAATGAAATTAAGGGCATTAAGTCATTATGATAATGACAAGGATACTAGATATGGCGATTGTATATTACTATATGATAATTCTTCACTGATTGTTTATGATTGCGGACATATACGTCATACACAAGAAGTTGAAAATTTCCTCGAGACTAATTCTTTGATTTCACAGGTGTATATTGTTATTTCACATAACGATAGTGATCATACTAACGGAGTGATAGAATTATTAGAGTATTTGTACAATGAGCAGTATATGGTTACTGTATATTCATCATTGTATTTGAAAAGTGCAAGAAAAGTACTGGATGTGCTTGACGATGAGAGAAGAACATTACCAGCGACTAAGAAACATATTCTTGAGAAGTTCGATAATATTAAAAAAATTGTGGAAAAAGCTCAGGAGTATGATTTTATAGTGAAGGATGCATCTGTAAATACAAAGGTAGCAGCAGGTATTATTGTTGGGCCGACCGAAGATGAATTTGTAGAGGTTGTAGCTCAGGCAATAGAAGATGATAGCATTACTAAAATTGAAGGTGAAACAGTGATGAATGCCGCTAGTGTACAATTAAAATGTGTGTTGGATGGTGCGCAGATGATATTGTTGTGTGGAGATGCGGCACCTTCTTATTTGCATAGTTTGGATAGCTATGGAATTATTCAGTTACCACACCATGGAAAGTTGGATGATGCTCAAAGAATTTTTGATGGACTCAAAGATTCCTATAGTAAAACTTATCTTGTATCTGATAATACAGGCTCGGGAGCAGCGAGCGGTGGTTCTGATAAATTAGTAGAATATATGCAGGAAGAATATTACACGCCGGCATTAAACACTAGAAATGGAGTGGTAGACATTCCTAAAAAAGGATTTGCAAATATATTAGTTAGTAAACCACAAGGAGTGAAGTTGGGTGAGATGGATTGTAAGTACTGGTAAGGATATTTATGTTGATAATAGCCAATTGCAAGCACGCCTTAGCTACATTCGACAAGTGACGAATTCAGAGGTGACAGAATGGAAGATACTACAGATAGAGGGTACTAGTAAGCAATTTTTGTATTGTATTTCTGATGATGGATTGAATGGCACCTTTATTACGGCACATATAGATGAAGTAAGGATTATATGCTGCTTGTATGATATTGCAAGTGGTGATTTTGTTATTGCCAATAGCTGCATATGGAAAAAGTCACTGGATAAACGGATACTACAAGATATGATGAAAGTAAATAGAGGCATAGAATTATGGTTTGCCAAGCAGGAAGTGTCAGTAGAAGGTGGGCATATGTTACGTCAATGTACAACATTAAATAATTTAGGACGGTTTGGTTTCCATACGTCTTTGTCAGAGAGGCAACTGTTTACCAAAAGGCGTAATGGATTTATGGCTGCTGTACATGAAGCATATGTTAAGGTGTCACCAGTTAGCTTATTAGGCGATTGAGGGGGTATTTATGAATAATGTTATTGATAAGCTGGGTTCGTATCAAATAATGACGAATTTGTTGCCGGGAGCATTTTTTCGGGATAGTTTCAAGATTATTTTTTGAATTATCATTGCCAACAGAAAATATTGGTGAGGAGATATTGGTATATTATTTTATGGGGATTGTTATTAATCGAATAGGGTCCCTGATTGTAAAACCGATACTCGAGAAGGTGAAGTTTATTCAGGAAGCTTCGTATTCTGATTATTTGAAAGCTGTAAAGGTAGATGTAAAACTTGATATATTGTCAGAGACAAATAATTATTTTCGTTCAATATTAGCCGGCTTTATTCTTTTGTCAATGGTGGGATTGAGGCGAATGTTGATTGCAAATATAAGTTGGATAGATAGACTGTGGAAAGGCTTTATGATGGCATTTCTTATTGTACTATTTCTATTCTCTTATAGAAAGCAAACAAATATTGTAAAAAGACGCACTGAAGCAATAAATAATCAACAGAAGATAGCGGTAAAAGATAAATAATCGCTAAAACATAGATTACTTGTAACAAAGGATAGGAGGACTTTTATGACTGATAGACCGAAGAGCTTTGAGGAGTTTTATTACTTGCAGGAAGATAAGATATATGATATAGACGTTGTTGAGGAATATGTAGCTAGGAATAATGGAGAGATTGGAAAATATGAAGGTAATATGTATTGTCCAGAGTGCAGAGAAGCAATTTTAGCGTTTTGGAGAAAAACTTCTAAAAAAAGAGCTCATCTTAAAAGAATACCATCATCTAAACATAGGGAAACATGTTCATATAATTATGAGTATGTTTCATCTAAAAGAGTGAAAGAGTATGTTGATTCTTTGACTTACAATGAAATTCAAGATAAGTTGAATAGTATACTTAATATGCTTTGCAAGCAGCATAGACCTAAGGCAGAAATGGTTGATAATAGCGATGGGGACAATACCCAAAAACAGAATCCTATGTTGATTGTGGAAAGAAAAGAAAATGCGGATGTTTTAAGGGTATTGAGGCGTAAGAGACTTAATGCGTGGATAGACAAATCTGATGGAGAAGGGTTTACAGTGTTTTATGGAAAAGTAAAACTTGGTATTAGTAAGAAAGCTAAAATCAATAAGGATACAGGGGAACCATACACTTTTTATTTTTTGGAAATCTTTACACAAAATAGGCAGGGCGAATGGAAATATAGAACTAATATTTATAGAGGCGGTATAAAAGATGAAATCAAAAAAGATGTTGTCTATAATATAGTAATTATTGGATATTTAGATTTTGAATACAAGCCGTTTACCATAAGATTGGCGAATTGTAATGCAATCAAATTTCAAGAAACTAATAAAAAATTGGAAGAGACTGTTGCAAAAGCAGAAGAATAATCTACTTATCAACTGGTGCGACGTCTAAATTCTGGAAGGTTTCATTGTGCGTCATGGCATGTCTGCCATGACGGATAACTGAATATGTACTAATCAGGTTGGAGATAGTTTTATTGTAAAAGAAAATAACGGTCAAATTTTGAAATGAAGAATTCAAACTGGAAGTTATGGAAGAATTCTATAAGGCATGGCGGTATAATACCTTAGGAAGGAGTGGGTAACTTGTGCTTTGAGGAATTCATGTTATATTATATAAAACAGATTGGGGGACAGGCAGTGAATGTAAGAAGTTATGAATATGAATCCCTGCTCTATGATGCAGGGGAAACAGGCGGTGCATACGTTATTTTCCCCTATGATATCAGGAAAGAGTTTGGGCGGGGAAGGGTGAAGGTACACGCCACATTTGACGGGGAGCCGTATGATGGCAGTGTTGTTAATATGGGAGTAAAGAATGATGACGGAAGCGTGTGTTATATTATAGGCGTGCGTAAAGATATCCGTTCCCGGATAGGGAAGTGGCCGGGGGACAAAGTGCGGGTGACAGTCAGGGAACGGGAATGAGGCAGGAGGGATGAAGGGTGTGGACATGTCCAAAATGCGGGCGTACCTTTAAAAGGCAGGAACAGAGCCATTACTGTGGGAAAGCGCCGGAAACGGTGGATGAATATATTGCGGCACAGCCGGAAGAGGTACAGGAGTATCTGAAGAAAATAAGAGAAGCGATTTGCGCAGCGCTGCCGGAGGCGGAGGAGAGGATTTCATGGAGTATGCCGACTTTCTGGAGCAAGCATAATATTATTCAGTTTGCCGGGTTTAAGAAACATGCTGGCTTGTATCCAGGGCCGGAGGCTGTTCTGGAGTTTTCCGAATGTCTGAAAGAATACAAGACCAGTAAGGGGACGATACAGCTTCCATACAGCAGACCGGTTCCGATAGAGCTGATTTCTGATATTGCCAGATGGTGTTATGAGACAGGGAATCACCCGTAAGATTAAGAAAGTTTTGGAAGGTGTGGAGAATGGAACAGGATGTATTATGTTTTTTTGACAGGAAGCCGGAGGCATTGCCGCTGTATGAGACTTTTGAGCAAAAAGTTTTTTCGGAGTTGGACGGCGTCAAGGTAAAAGTACAGAAAACGCAGATTGCTTTTTCCAACAGACACAATTTTGCTTTCATTTCATTCCTGCCGGTGCGGAAAGCAAAGGACCGGCCTGTGGTTTATATTGTTGTGACTTTCGGGTTGGGATACCGTTTAGAGTCCCCGCGCATAGATGCGGCGGTGGAGCCGTATCCCGGACGTTTTACTCATCATGTCCTGGTCTCCGGGACAGGAGAGATTGATGATGAATTGATGGGCTGGGTAAAGGAAGCGGCTGTCTTTTCGGCCGGAAAACGCTGAATTATGGAGCATGAGGTGTAGTTTATGGAAAATGAGAAAATATATCAGATGGATTTTTCAAAAGTTTATTATCTGCTTGTCAATAAAGCGGAGAGAAAGGGACGGACAAGGCAGGAGGTTGACGAGGTAATTCGATGGCTTACAGGGTACAGCCAGCCGGAACTGGAGGGGATGCTGGAAAGGCCGGTGCCTTATGAGGTTTTCTTCCGGGATGCTCCGGAACCCAATGAAAACAGGCGGCTGATCAAAGGTGTGGTCTGTGGCGTCAGGGTGGAAGATGTCAAAGAGCCTCTGATGCAGGAGATACGCTATCTGGATAAGCTGGTTGATGAGCTTGCCAGGGGGAAGACTATGGATAAGATACTGCGTAAATAAAACAGGACATCAGGCTGATGTATGGCATCTCCCCGGAGGTGCCTTATTTATGCAGTTTTAAGGTGTCTTTTTCGTATGAATTCTGCCAATCAGGGCAGAGGTATGTCTCACTCCATGCCATCATGGTCTGTAAGACGGGAATGAAGCTCTCCCCGAACCGTTGGACTTTGTAAAAGAACACATACCATAAGATAAGGATTTTCCATTTGCCGCCGATCACGGACTGGAGTCTGCCCATCGGGACGGAGAGTGGTGACGATGACACGCTTGCTTTGGCGGGAAAAGGGTACACGGCGGCTGACATACTGGAGCAGTGCCGGAAGCTTTTACCCGGTTACCGCCTATCTGCCAAAAGAGAGAATAGCTTTTGAGAGTATGCAGGTGTCGGAAATATACAATATAACAATTCCTGTATGTTGTATAATAAAGGCTAGGATTATATAACATGAGGGGTGTTTTATTGTTTGAATTTTCATCACCAAAGGAGGCATGTATATGAACACAAAAGAAACCATTTTAACCCGCGCGGCACAGGGAAACCGTCCGGGTCGATGGTGATGAGCGTGCCAAAGCTGTCCTTGTCCTGACGCACCGTACGCTGCGCAATAATTTCAGATAGGATTTTAAAATATCAAATAGGAAATCAGACGGAAAAGGAATATGTATGCAATGAATGTAGAAAATCTGGCATTTCTGATGAACAGATGAATTGGCCGGAATAGGGAGGGCATATGAGAGTATTATTAACATCGGCGGGTTTGGAAACGGAAGAAATCAAAAAGTACTTTATGGATATGACAGGGAAAGATATGTCTGTAGTAAAAGCACTATTTATCCCTGCGGCGGCAATACACAGTATTTACTTGAAAGAATCAATGCCACAAGATTTAATAAATCCTTGCTGGCGTATATCAATGACAATGGCCTGGTAATCGGGGTAAGTGCCGGAAGCCTCATTTTTTCCAATAATTTAAAGAATAATCTGGGGTTGATAGATACAAAATTGAAGCAACTATATTTTATGTTGAAGGAGGCGTTGTAGTTGATGCTTGGGAGTAAGAAATAAATAATAGTCCAATAAGCACAACTGTATCTACAAGTAGAACAGTAACTACACTTTTTATTAAACCATATACAAACATTATAGAAAACACCTCTACTGACAGAGCAATAAAACATAAATAGTTTGATAAATATTCTGTTATAAGTTCTCCGTAGATATAGTTCATTAAAAATCTCACATAGATAACTGGTCTTAGCAAAATACGGATACAGATACAAGCTAATGGACTAACTGTGGCAATGCATAGAGGAGGTGTCACTTTTTTAACATATAGATAAGTCAGAGGTATGTATCACTGATTGGGCGGGCCGAAAGCCCCTGGTTCACCGAACGGCGGGAAATTTCCCCGCTGTTTTTAGGAAAATTTCCGCTCAGTGTGTGACTTTAAAAAGAACTACTACTATATTGTATTCCATTGGTTCGTATATTATAATTGAATCATTCAGAGGTTATTTGAAAGAAATTTACGGCAGAACCATTACAGTGATGCATGTGCAGGTTTCAAAGGAAGCCATGGGGTATGTATCAATGGAGGAAATTATGGCAAAGATACCAGAAGAGAAAGCGGAAGCAACCCGTGCGGAAAAAGTCCAGAGACTGACGAAAGAAGCAGGAGAATATCTTAAGGCAAACCAGAAGCACTATCAAGAAGTCCTTGAGGATATTGATCAGACAGTGAAACAGATTTTCTCTGAGAAGAAGGGTTGGACAGTTCATGGAAGAGTAAAAAGTGCCGGAAGCCTTCAGGAAAAGATTTTGCGAAAAGGATATTATAAGAATTATGAAAATGGTGCAATGATCATAGAGAATCTTCCGGATCTTATCGGCGTCAGGATACAGTGCCTTTTGAACCAGGAAGAGAAGATTGCCTATGAGATGCTGCAAGAGAAGAGAATATCAATGGAAGAGTCTGGATGCTCGGTTTATCAGACAGTGAATGGCGTTAAAATGGTCCTGCTTTTGCAGAATCAGCCTGAAAAGCAGAAAAATGGTCATGATATTTATCGGATTGAGGGAAGATACTACGAAGCAGAGCAAAGTAAGCCGATTCACTTTGAGATGCAGATTAAATCCATGGTTCATTCCTTTTGGGGAGAACTGGAACATTCCATGTTCTATAAGAATTATGACTACTTTATATCGCAGAAAATCCTGACCCAGAGCATGGATAATATTCTGGCCGAGTTGGATTTGATCGATAAGGAAATGGAAGGGTTGCAGAATCATTTCTCATGTAATGAATCTGACCGTGTCAACGAGTTCAAGGGTGTAAGTGTTTCTGTTATCCAGAGGGGATATCAGGATAAATTTAATAAACTATATGATTGCAAGATGGATTTACGGGCCGCTTATTGGCTGATTGTGGAAATCAAGTTTAATAATACAAGAAATGTGGAAAAAGCAGCGCAGGAGCTGGGTGAAATGATTCGGCAATGCGAGAATACAGATCTTGACAGCGCACGGAAAATGATCCCGGATAAATTAGATGATAAATATATCAGCCAAGATATAAAATGGTGTGCTGAATGGCTTGATAAACTGGTAAAGGAAAATGTTTATTGGGAAGCTTTTTTCTGTATCTATGCCACGTTAAAACAGGATGCGTATTTTGGATATAACGATTGGGTTGGAGATATCGGCAGGCGGCTGCAACGTTTAAAAATCCTGAACTATTTTGCGGCGGATTTTCCAGAGGATGATTTTTCAAAGAGTATTCGGTATGCATTGATCTTTGGTTCCCATGGGAAACTGGAATATTTCATGGAGGAGAAGAAGCTTAAACTGATTCAGGAAAAGATTTCTGAGGCATTGAGAGGAAGCATTTTTGAGAAGTATGAACAGGGGGGCGGGCAGGAGAATTTTGATAAGGAGAGTGCATTGAAAAGCGTCTTTTGCTGGACAATGTGCCTGATCGATTTTATGCTGAATGGTTATATTATGCGGAAGGATGTTGAGGAACTTGAGGGATGTCTGGTCAAAGAAAACATTTTTCCGATTGATATTGGAGGAGAGCAGATTTCGGAATGTTTTGGCAAATCAGAGAAATTGTCAGGGCGGAAGGCAGAGGAAATATATAAGAAATTATTTGGCTGGGAGGAAGAAAAATGACGATTCAGAACGCGATCAGCATCCAACAGGGATGCCATACAATGTATATTTTTAAGCTTCCAACAGAAGAACTGCTATCCAATTATACGATATCAAGCTATGATTCGGCGCAGGAGACTGGCTATCAGAGACCACCTGTGGAATCCCATTATAAGAAAATAGCAAGATATCTTGTTGCCGGCGGTTCCGGACAGATCTTGCCGGTGTCAATCATTGCGGCGGCATCACAGCAGGATATATCTTATCAGGGAAATGTGCTTACGATTACAGACAAGCTGCGGATTGTTGATGGACAGCATAGGATTAAGGCGATTGAATATCTGCGGGATGCAAAGGATCCCCAATATAGGAATAAATATGATGAGCTTGTCAGGCACTATGAATTTCCGGTCATCCTCCTGGTATCAGATGAAATTGACAGTGCCCTGGAAATAGATACTTTTATTAATATTAACAGCAAGGGAAAGCGTGTGAGTACGAATCTGGCGCGGGAACTTCGTGAGAAAAAAATGCAGGCTGATCTGGGAAAACATGAAGTGGAACTGAGCAGGGAGTCTTATGAAAATCTTGCAACGCAGGTTGTGAAGCTTTTAGCCCATGATCAGGACTCCATGTGGTATGACCGTATTCAAATGGGGGATGAATTGGGTTTACAGAAACCGGTATCCATCGGAACCTTTGCCAGATCACTGAAAAAGATAACTACAATGGTTACGGATATGACGGTGGCAGGAGAAAAGGTTATCTCGGAAGAACAGGCGGGAAAGGCCGCTGCCTTGACGAAAGACGCGGTTGAGCAATTGTGGAGAGCGGTACAGAAGCGCTGGCCGGAGTGCTTTAATGAACCGAAGCAGTATAATCTGCTAAGAGGTTTGGGAGTATCTGTTATGCACCGCCTGTTTGAAAGCTGTATTCCGAAGAAACCGTATTCTGATCCGCAGAAGATGCTTGGGGATGCACAGGAGTCTTTTGTAAAGTATCTTGGTAAAACAGATGTTGAGGCCGAAGAGTGGATGATTGGCAGCACATTTACCGGTTTTTCTTCCGAGCAGGGATATGGAATTATTGTGAGTATACTGCGGGGAGAAAAGGAACTTAGTGGGTTAGATGATTGATGAGGATAAATGAAAAAGAGCCGATTAGGGCTCTTTTTTCTTATCAATTGGGTTTTCCTGTTTTACAGGAAATAAAACCAAACCATCTGCAAAATGAAGATATTTTACAAGACGCAGGGAAAAAGAAGCGGTAAAATGACTCTTGAAAAGTTTCCAATTTGAAATCGGAGGGAATCCCAGTGAAGAAAGAAACAAGGACCATAGTATATGATGACGAACTGCGGATGGAGGCATACCGTTTGGAAGGAATCGTACAGCCGTTTCCCAACCATTTCCATGAGCATTATGTGATCGGATTTGTGGAAGATGGAAAGCGGACGCTTTCCTGTAGAAACAGGGAGTATAGCATAGAGAAGGGGAGTGTCATACTTTTCAATCCGGGGGATAACCATGCCTGCGTACAGAGTGACGAGGGGACATTTGATTATCGGGGTTTTAATATCTCAAAGGAGATTATGCGTAATCTGGCAGAGGAAGTTACGGGGAAACGGGAGCTTCCGGGATTTTCCCCAAATGTTATCCATGATGAGGAAGCCGCCTGCCGCCTGCGCCTGTTGCACGAGATAATCATGAAAGGGACGGGAGAGTTTCAGAAGGAGGAAGGTTTGCTGTTTTTGCTTTCGTACCTTGTTCAGAATTATGGGAAACCTTTTGAAGGCTGTATTCCGGAGTGCCGACAGGAGATTGAAAAAGCCTGTGAATATATGAAAGCGCATTTTACGGAGCGCATTTATTTAGACCAGATATGCCGCCATGCGGGGCTTAGCAAGTCAACGCTGTTGCGGGCCTTTACAAAAGAAAAAGGAGTTACGCCCTACCGCTATCTTGAGACAATCCGCATCCATGAGGCCAAAAAGCTGTTGTCGGAGGGGGTGTCACCCGGGGAGGCAGCTATAAGGACAGGGTTCTCAGACCAGAGCCACTTTACGAATTATTTCAATCAGTTTCTGGGACTTGCACCGGGGACTTATCGTGAAATATTCTCGGAATAACCGTCCGCAAAGCGGGTTTGCTGCAAGCAATATTTTTCCCATGTTTTGTGAGGTAAAGGAGTGAGGTAACGAATGGGAAATAAGAGATTGGCAGGGCATTTGGCGGCACTGTTTACAATCATTATCTGGGGAACGACATTCATATCCACCAAAGTCCTGCTTATGGATTTTAAGCCGGTGGAAATATTGTTCTTCCGTTTTATCATCGGGTATGCAGCATTGCTTTTGGTATGTCCGCACCGTATGAAAGGCGTGGGGCACAGACAGGAAGTGACTTTTGTGCTGGCAGGCTTAAGCGGCATATGTTTATATTATCTGCTGGAGAATATCGCACTTACATACACGATGGCGTCCAATGTGGGAGTCATTATCTCAGTTGCGCCGTTTTTCACGGCGATTTTGTCACGTTTCTTCCTGCAATCGGAAGGGAGGCTCAGAGCAAATTTTTTCATAGGCTTTGTGGTGGCGATGGCGGGCGTCGCCATGATCAGTTTTAACGGCTCCAGACTGGAACTGAACCCGGCGGGCGATGTGCTGGCAGTTCTTGCAGCTTTTGTGTGGGCGTGCTATTCCATACTGACAAGGAAGATCAGCAGCTTCGGCTATCCGGTCATTCTCACCACACGGAGGACGTTTTTTTACGGTATCCTGTTTATGGTTCCGACATTTTTCCTTTTTGATGGGGAAATGGAACTGAAACGGTTTGCGGATATGACACATCTGCTCAATATCCTGTATCTGGGACTGGGAGCATCGGCCCTTTGTTTTGTCACATGGAATCTTGCGGTAAAGGTGCTTGGTGCGGTTAAGACCAGCGTTTATATTTACATGGTTCCCGTCATAACGGTGGTGACTTCTGTGCTGGTGTTGCAGGAGCCGGTGACATGGGTTTCTGTTATGGGGACGGTTCTGGCGGTTGCGGGGCTTTTCCTTTCCGAACATAACGGGAAGGGCGTAGCAACGGGGAAGGAGCTGCGATAAAAACGGAGGAGAAATCTTTTCAAAAACAGGAGGTTAAAAATGGATTTACAGAATGAAAAATGTGTTATGGTGATTGATGAGAATCTGCCGCTGGGCATTATTGCGAACACGGCGGCGATCATGGGTATCACACTGGGAAAGCAGATGCCGGAGGTCGTGGGCGCAGATGTGTATGACAGGATAGGTAACGGGCATTTGGGGATCATAGAGTTCCCGGTGCCAATCTTAAAGGGGAATATGGAGAAGATCAAGTCTATCCGTGAAAAGCTGTATGAGCCGGAGTTTTCGGATTTGACGGTGGTGGATTTTTCAGACCTTGCGCAGGGGTGCAAGACCTATGGAGAGTTCATTGAGAAGATGAAGGATGTTTCGGAAACGGAGTTAAACTATTTCGGAGTTGCCATCTGTGGTGCGAAAAAGAAGGTCAACAGATTGACGGGAAGCATGGCGTTACTGCGATAAAATGAAAATTCATACCCAAAATGGAACAGTTTATGCCAAATCCATGAAAAAATTTTGTGGATTGGCGATAAAAAGAATAAGAATATTTTCCATGGAGGATGACATTATGGCAATCACGGGAATTGGCGGCACTTACGGCAATGTATATGGAGGCGGATATATTTCGTCTCAAAAGGAAGTAACGGAAAAAGCAAAGGTTGTGAAGAGCCGGAGAAAAAAGGCTTTCCCCCAGGGACATTATCAGAAGAGAAAGCGCTTAAGAGAGCAGTTCGAGGAGCAGATGGCAAAGAAAGACTGTCTGCAGGAGTATTTGAAAGGGCGGATGGCAGAAGAAGAAAAACAGGAAGTATTGTTGAAGAAAAACATTTTATTGAAGGAACAAAATACAGCCAGATTCATTGAGCGGTATGAGGCTGATATTTTAAGATTATAATATATTTACAAAATAAAAAATCATAAAAATTTTGTTGCCTTAACAGAAATAAGATAATAAAATATAGATAGAAATTCAGGACCTTGTAGGGTTTGTTCTTACAAGGTCCTCTTCAGTACTAAAATAGATAAGCATTGAAAGTTAAATTGCGAAAATAAAAGAAAGTACAGGAGGACCATCATGGGAATTTTGGCAGGATTCATGGTACCGCATCCGCCGCTCATTATACCAGATGTGGGCGGGGGTGAGGAAAAGAAAATTCAGAAGACAATCGATGCCTACCAAAAGGTTGCGGAGACGATTGGCCGTCTTCAGCCGGAGACGATTGTGATTCTTTCCCCGCATCAGATTATGTATGCAGACTATTTCCACATTTCGCCCGGACAGGGTGCAAAGGGTGACTTCGGGCAGTTTCGTGCCAGACGGACCTCTATGGAAGTCTCCTATGACACGGAATTTGTCCATGCGTTGTGCGAGACTGCGGAGGCAGCCGGTCTGCAGGCGGGGACATTGGGAGAACGGGAGCGGAAGTTGGATCATGGCACCATGGTGCCCTTGTATTTCGTGAATCAGCACTGGACGGGATACCGTCTGGTAAGGATCGGCCTGTCGGGCTTACCACTGACGGCGCATTACCGGCTGGGACAGTGTATCAGGGAGACTGCCCAGTCCCTTGGACGGAATACAGTAGTGATTGCCAGCGGTGATCTTTCCCATAAACTGAAAGACGATGGCCCCTATGGCTTTCAGGAGGAGGGACCGGTTTATGACGGGCGGATCATGGATGTGATGGGCAGGGGTGCTTTTGGGGAACTGCTTGAATTTTCGGAAGATTTCTGTGAGAAGGCGGCGGAGTGCGGGCATCGCTCCTTTACTATCCTGGCGGGCGCATTTGACCGGACCGGTGTGGAGGTAACGCAGCTTTCTTATGAAGGGCCTTTCGGGGTTGGATATGGTGTCTGCACCTATCGGCCCTGCGGCAGTGACGGGACGCGCAATTTCCTGGAGCAGTATGAGGAGAAGGAGCGGAAGGAACTTCTTGCCAGACGGGAGCGGGAAGATGCGTATGTCAGGCTGGCTAGATATACCATCGAGAAGTTTGTAGAGACGGGGACTTTACCTAAGATGCCCAAGGGACTGCCGGAGGAATTGTATCGAGACAGGGCGGGGACGTTTGTATCCTTGAAGGAGGATGGAAGGCTCAGGGGATGTATCGGAACCATCCAGGCTGTCAGAGAATCGCTTGCGGCAGAAATCATGCACAATGCCGTCAGTGCCTGTTCGGAGGATCCCAGATTCTCTCCGGTGGAGGACTGGGAGGTGGAGCGCCTGACAATCAGCGTTGATGTGCTAGGAGAGACGGAGAAGATTTCCTCCTTGGAGGAACTGGATGTGACCCGGTACGGCGTCATCGTGACAAGGGGGACAAGGCGCGGACTGTTGTTGCCGAATCTGGAGGGTGTGGATACGATTGAGCAGCAGATTGCCATAGCGAAGCAGAAAGCGGGGATTAAAGACCATGAGAGTGTGGAACTGGAACGATTTGAAGTAATACGGCACCATTGACGGATAACGTGATAAGAACGGCATTGCGTTGAGAGTTTGCGTAAGTGGAATCATGTGGGGTAGTGGGATGAAAACAATTTGTCAGGTATGTATGCATCACTGTGCGCTAGAGCCCGGACAGACGGGACTGTGCAGAGCCAGAAAAAATGAGGGCGGGGAAATCATTTGTGATAATTATGGTTGGATTACTTCTTTGGCATTGGATCCCATAGAAAAGAAGCCGCTGTATGATTTCCATCCGGGAAGTATGATACTGTCTGTGGGAAGCTATGGCTGTAATCTCCGATGTCCTTTCTGTCAGAATCATGAAATCTCCATGACGGATGGAAATGACCTTGGCGCAGAGCATGTCTCCTCCAGGCAGCTTGCGGATCTGGCGCTTATGTGGAAGGAACAGAACAAGGAAGGGAACATCGGTGTGGCCTATACTTATAATGAGCCCTTGGTGGGCTGGGAGTTTGTCCGGGATACGGCCAGACTGGTGAGAGAATACGGGATGTTTAATGTTCTTGTGACGAATGGTACTGCCTCACTGGAGGTGCTTGAGGAGCTGTTACCCTGGATAGATGCCATGAACATTGATCTGAAGGGTTTTCGTGAGGAGTACTATCGGAGACTTGGCGGAGATCTGGAGACGGTTAAAGCATTTATCATGAGGGCGGCGGGGAGCTCTCATGTGGAACTGACGACGTTGATTGTACCGGGGGAAAACGATTCTCTTAAGGATATGGAAGCACAGGCTAAATGGATTGCAGGCTTACGTCCGTCGATTCCGCTTCATATCACCCGCTTTTTCCCGAGGTATCGTATGAGGGACAGGGAAGCTACGGATGTGGAGCAGCTTTACCGTCTTGCCGGGACGGCAGGGAAGTATCTGGAAAAGGTGTATGTGGGGAACGTGTGATGAACGGATGTCATCCTGGCGGCTTTGGCAGGATACACCGGAGAGGTAACTATGATTTATATTATAGACAACATAGCAAATTATTTTCTATATCTTTTTATCATTCATTATGGATTCAGGATAAGCCCAAGAAAAAACAGACTTTTTATTGGTGCGTCCGTTTGGATTATGTTGTCTGTCGGTGTTATCAACGCATATTTTGATACAAATTCTCCAATTGTCTATATAGTTTGGAGTGTGTTTTCCATCTGTTTATTTTTTGAGGATAGTCTGGGGCATCTGCTTATATTAAGCGCTGCCCTTATGTATTTTACAGGAATCGTAGATACATTCAGTGTCATGCTGATACAGATTGTGTTAATAGGCGGAGGGGTTGGCAGTACGGATATCACATGGTGGATGGAGCCGGCCTATCTGCTTTCTTTTTTGGTCTATCTGCTGATATATCTGTGTCTTTTTCAGAAAAATGATGTTTATCTATGCGATATAAAACTTAAGTATAAGTTTGCACTCTTAATACAGGGCGGTATTTTCCAGCTGTTCTATGATTTTGTCTTTGTCTTTTTTGAGGAAAACCATGCAAGGTATGGTCTGGATGCTTATGTGGTATTTTCAATCAGCATAGTGGGAGCGATTTATTCCATTTTTCTTACGCTTGGACTTGCCATTAGAAATATATTGTCAGACAGGCAGAACAGGGAGCTGCAATCTTTTATGCATATGCAAAAGCAACAGTACGATTATCAGTTACAGCAGTCGGCGGCTGTACGACGCTTTAAGCATGATCTGGTAAATCATATTGGCGTTCTCAGGGAGTTGGCGAATCAAAAAAGGACAGAAGAGGTCAAAGAGTATATAGATACAATTTGGCATATACAAGACGAGTTTGATTTGAAAATCCATACAGGAGACAGTTCACTTGATGTTATTGTGAATTATTATCTGTATTTGGCAGCAAAGGAAAATATAGATTTTGCCGTATCGGGAAAACTGACCGGGAAAATGGGTCTTGAAATGTTTGACATTACAATATTGATGGGAAATATATTGCAGAATTCCATGGAGGCGGCAGTACAAACGGTCACACCTGAAATCCAGGTTGAACTGATAGAACATAAGAAAGAAATATTTATTGTTGTCAGTAATAGTGTGGTTGAAAAAATAAGTCAGCCAAAAGGCTTTCTTATGACATCAAAGGCGGATACGGCGAATCATGGATTTGGTCTGCAAAATATTGCGGCAACGGTTGAAAAGTATTCTGGTGAATATTATACGGAATCTATAGTGGAAAATGGAAAAGCAGTGTTTAGAATCAGTATTGCTATCCCAAAGGATGGTGTTCAAAAGAATACTATACCCAAAGATAAAAGGAGAACAGGGTATGAGAATATGTATTGTGGAAGATGAAGCAGTATGGAGGGATAAGATAAAGCCTGCCATTGAAAAATATTGTATGGATAAAAATATTTCTGCCCGGATTGATGCATATGACAACGGAAAAGATTTTATGGAAAACGCAGATGCAGATTTATTGTTTCTGGACATTGAACTTGCAGAGGGGGAAGATGGTTTCGGGATAGCTGAGAAATTGATGGATTCCGGAAGCCAGTGTAAGATATGCTTTTTAACTTCCCATACGGAAATGGCCAGGCAGGGATACAAGGTTAATGCCTATAGGTATATCGACAAGAAATATATGGAGGAAATAGACGAGGCACTTGACGCCTTTTTTCAAACGAAGATTCAGGAGAGAATCATTTGGCTGAAAGATACCGCCGGGATGCAGATCAGGATAAATTTATGTGAGCTTCTGCTTGTTGAGACCAGTGGAAGAAAATTAAGATATCTCATGTGTGACGGCAGAACATATTTTTGTGAAGGCCGAATATCCGAAACAGCACAGAATTTGTCTCCATTTGGGTTTTCTTATGTACAGCGGTCGTATATCGTTAATTTAAAATATATAGAAAGTTTAAACAGTCATGAGATTATGCTTTGCAATGGGTTAAAGATAACGATTGGCAGAGTTCACAGCAGAGAGTTTAAGAAAGATTTTTTTAAATGGAGAATGTTGTTTGATGATTAGTGTGTCGTTTGTGCAAAAAATGCGTCGTTAATGCGGAGGGGATGTTATTTTTTCCTCAGAGTGGTATAAAAATAGTAAACAACTTGATAGAAAGAGCAGGTATTATGTAATAATGACGCAAAAAAGAGAAAAATCAATTGTGAGAAAAATGAAAACAGCTATGGCTATGGGAGTGAGTGTGATTGTGCTTTCAGCGTGTGGGCAGACTGAGAAACCGGAAGAAACGCAGGCAAACGTAACGGACGGCGCTGTAGAAATCAGTGACAAAGTGGATGAGATTCAGGAAACACAAAATGTTGAGCTTGCAGATTCAGCCAATAGCAATCCGGCGGAAGGTAAAGAGGAAGGACATCCGGTAACGGGTAAGGAGGATATCTTTGAAGAAAACCTGACAGGAGAATATGAGTATTTATCGGATTATGGAACCGGCAGATTAACAATCAAACAAACACCCCATGGCTTTGACATCTCCGATTATGAATCCGAAGCTTCCTATCGCTTTTTGGCTGATGCATCCAACGTAGAAATCATAGAAGATAACAGAATCTATATCAAGTATCCCGAACAGATATCTTCTGATGGCGAGGCTGTTTATGGTTATTATGTTCTGGAATACAATGCAGATGAAATAGAGGTTTATTATGGAAAATCTTCCTTTGAAGAGGTTGATTTTTTATATCATGCCACAAAGAAAATGGATGCGGGGGAAGATGGATATGAGTATGAGGGAGAATATAATTCTTATGATATAGACGAGCCGGCGTTGGAAATAAAGAAAAACGATGATGGAACTTACCAGATTCAGATAGATTTATTCAGGTTGTATTTGTTAGATGACGGTATCGGAAAGGAAACAGAAAATGGATTAGAGTTTACAGTAACTGGTCCTGGCTCTGATGAAAATAAGATGAATGGAGTCATCACATTGGAAGAAAATATTGCAATCGTAACTATTTTTGGGCAGGAGTGGCTTGATTTTGCAGGATTAAACGAATACAGATTTTATAAAACATCAGATGTGCCTAATATATATGATGATTCTGGCGATATAAATGCAGATTCGGAAACGACGGCAGAAGAACTATTAGATTTATTTACTAATGGTTCAATATACGCAGTTGACTCCACAGATTCCACAAGGACATTTTATATTACTGATTTAAATATGAACTCTGAAGAATGGGACTCCTATTCTATTGGAGAGAAGGTCGATCTTGACAATGATGGTGAGAACGAACTGGTTATTAACGGTATTTATGGCGGAATATACCTTGATGCGCGTGATAACAAGGTATATGAATTTGCTTCAGGAGGCGGCACGGCTCTCAAGCTTTCTTATACCTGTTATAACGGAGCGATATGGATTATGTATAGCAACAGGATGAATGTAGGATATGAAGCTTACCATATGAAAAAATTTGAAGGAGCTGATAACTTAGTTGCAGAAATGAATTTCGGCGAGGAACTTGTTGACCCAAATAATGCAGAGTCTGGAATGAAATATACATGGAATGGAGCTATAATTTCCTATGATGAATACACAGAATTATGCAGTAAAATTTTTGCTGCGGAAGTAAGTACAAACTGAAAGAAAAAAATCCGTACCAATGGTAAAAAAATATTTCGATTTCTTTTACTATTGGTATGTTCACTTGCCCTGAACCACAGGGTATAATCTATCCATAGAAGCGAGGTGGATAGATTTTGGAAGTAAAACTTTCGGAGAATATCAAAAAATTCCGTAAAGAGCGGAAGATGACGCAGGAGCAGCTTGCGGAAGCGATGGGCGTCAGCGTCAGCGCGGTTTATAAATGGGAATCAAATCAGTCTACGCCGGAAATTGGGCTGATTCTGGAAATGGCTGATCTGTTCCATACTTCGACAGATGTTCTTCTCGGGTATGAATGGAGAATGAGTGATGCAGCATCTGCCGTTAACAGAATCGTGATGCTGACAAAGACAAAAGAATATGACAAGGCGATTACAGAGGCAAAGAAGGTGCTGAAAAACTATCCCAATAATTTTGATGTCGTATATCAGAGCGCTTTGCTGTATCTGGAATTGGGCAAAGAGATGGAATACCGTGAAGCGAACAGCCGCGCTATCTGTCTTTTGGAGCATGCCTGTGAGCTGATCGCGCAGAATCAGGACGATAACGTCAGCGAGGTTTCAATCCGCACACAGATTGCGAAGGCGCATTTACTTCTGGGACATACGGAAACCGCACTGCGGATTTTGAAAAAGTACAACGTCTGCGGTGTCAACAATGCTTTGATTGGCATGGTGCTTGGCGATTATCTCCACGACGCAGACGGGGCAGAGAAATACCTTGGCCGGGCCTTTGCCGCCTTTACGGAGGACATCAACAACATCATGGTGGGCTACTGCAATGTGTTTTTCCAGAGCAGGGACTATGACACCGTCGTGGACTGTGTCCAGTGGCTAAGGGCCATTCTCCGCGGCATCCAGCCGGAAACAGAACTCACCTGGTTTGACAAGTATGAATGTATCCTTTTGGAGATCATTGCCGAGTGTTACTGCCTCAAGGAGGAACCGGAAAAGGCCCGCCCCTTTCTCAAGAACGCGGTGACAAAGGCCTTTCGGTACGACGGCGCCGGCCCGGGAGAGGTTGCGGATATGCGGTTCTTCACCGAGCTTGGTCTTGAGAGCCGGATCACCTATGACAAGTACGGGAAAACTGCCATGGACAGCTTACGGCAAAGGATTGAAGGGGAGAGCGATATGGTTCCGGGGCTTATGCGGCTGTGGCTTGAGATTACAGAAAATTTAGAGGAAAATGGTTATGGAGACTAGCTATGAAAAAATTATTATTTATTTTATTGTTTGCGTTTAGTGCCATGGGAATCTATGGTTGTAGTCAAAAAGAGTATTTCAGTAACGTTGAAGAAAAAAAGCAATTTATTGAAATTATTACAGCTTCTGGTGAGATGATTGGTATCATTGACAATAATAAAGAAATAGAAAGGTTCGTAAAACAACTGGATATTAAATCTTGGAATGATATGGAGCAGCTGCCTGAAGATATAGACTTGGTATATAGTTATATATCATATGAGGTAATTGATGAACCTATATTTTTACAGGATGGAAAACAGTTAGTTCATATGAGTACCTTAGAATTATATATTTCCGATAAAGGTGAATATATTATACGAGATTATGATCAAGAAATAGAAACAATAGCCAGAATATCAGAAAAGGCGGGACGGTTTCTGAATGTGCCGGAAGACTTAGACCTAAATAAGCATATAACAGCGAAGGACATACTGGATGGGTGGGGACTTGATTTTTATGTGCCAAATAGTAATATTGAAAAAACAGATGATATAGAGAACGCCCGATGTTATCAAGGAGAAACATCATTTACAGAAAAGGAACTACGCAAGACTTCTGAAGAGCAGAAGATACAGTTTTACGGAGCAGACAAAAACACGTTGCTGAATGAAATAGACGATATTTCTGAAATAGCGCAATATCTAAATGGGTTGGCTTTGGATCGATGGGAATATGTAGATGATGCACCAAATCCAGAAGAAGTTGAATGTCAAATTGTTAGATTTATGTTATCAAGGCATAGTAATGAAAAAGAGTTAAAAGAAATGGATACCCAGATACTTTATAAAAGCGATGGTAATTATTATATTGAGGAAATAATTCCGGGTGAATATAGTGATCGGGGAGAATTTATAACACATTATCAAGTGTCAGAGGAGATAGCAAAATATATTTTATCATATTTAGAATGATCCTTCTTACAGGACGAAAATGAATGAAGTGAAACTTTTTTGAGGGCTGATTCGTATTATTAGCAGAAGGTGACATTCTTCAATTTATGACGGAGAATTCATGGCATGGAAAAGCAGCTGATAATTATGGAGGGCATGCAAATTGAGCATTGGTATGAGTGGTGTAACAGGTTATTTTCCAACAGGTTATACGAATAAACCCCAGAAAACCGAAACAGGAAAGAATTTTGCAGATATTGTCAATCAGAAAGCGGCAGAAGCGGATAAAGAAGTAAAGGGCAAAGAAACTTCCCGTGTTTTGGATTCAATTGCCGAACATGCTCCGGAGGAAGTAAGACAGGCATTTTTGGAAGCAGAGAAAGAAACGGGCGGAATTATAACAGTATTTGGGCTTTGGATATCCAATGACGGCAAACAGTCCTATATGACACAAATGGGAATAGAACGCTTTGTCAGAGGATATCATGGCGACTATAACCAGTCCGATCTGCTGGGAACATCTGTAGGGAGTGCAATCAGCGCTGTCAGGAAATGGATTTATGACTTAGACCATCCGCTTCCCGGGTCCCCTGCAAAAAGTATGGAAGAACGAAAACTGATTGCAATAGAGCGGGCATTTTATGAGTCATTTCTGGATAAGCTGAGAAAACTTTCGGATAGAGGGATGAAATAAACCGCAATTTAAGATTTCCCTCTGGCAACTTTCGCCGGATACCAGTTCTGGAACCAGACTGTAAAAATCCCCATGAAAATGGGCACTACAGAGTTGATAAGGCCCACAAAACTGCTGACAGGGGTCCGCATCAAAAACCAGGTGAATACAGAGGTAAACAGATAGAGTATCCCCCAGAGCATCGTCAGAATACGGTTGGTTTTCAGAAACAGAGGGTTGTGCAAAGCGTCTTCCCCACCATAGCCGTTCATGGAATAATGGGCCGTAAGGGGGATTTTTTGCAAACAGGAAACAAGCCACATAATGCCGAAAGAAAGATACGACAGTGGAAGCATCCATTTTGCCAAACCTCCTGCCAGCATAACAACAGATATTCCTGTTACAAAAGCGTTTGTAAAGATATCATATATGGTCTTCCTGTTTCGATAGAAGAGCAGGGGGAGAAGCGCGCAGACGCCGATGCTGATAAGGCATCCCCATTGTGTATGGATTGCGGGAGCTATCCACAAAACAATCCAGGGAATGAGCAGAATGTTCATGTTGGTGCTTTTCTGTATCGGGGCCGTTTTTGCCGTGTCAGTCTGCGGCCGTGAACCGCCAAAATAAGTATCCCATTTCAACATTAGGTTAAAATCTCCGGTTACCTTATAGAGTCCCTGCATCAGGGCCTCGTCTCCCCGTATTTCACCGGCGGCAATCGAACGCCATACAGTAACCGGCGTATCAATTGTGGTAGTGGGCGTTAAGGAACCATCTGTGTAGACATGGCTGCCGTCTTTTCCTAACAGAATCTGGTAACATTCTTCTACATCTGTATAGTGCATTTCCAGAATGATATCTTTGCCGGGATAGTTTTCCCTGCGGTACAGCGCCGCCATCTGTCTTGTGAAGATTAAGGTATCGGAAGGCTTTTTCGCAGAAGAAACAGCCCCCTTTTCTCCTGTCAGGGCATCGTTCTTGCTGATTCCCCAGCTTGCGTCCGCGCAGGCCTCAAAGGTTTCCTTTGGCAGTAAAAGCTGGTTTAGCTGCTGCCTTGTCTGCTCTAAAATGCCGCCTCGGATATACTCTCGACCTGCCTGCTGCACATGGGAGAGGTATTCGTTGGTGCGTGCGGACAGTTCCGGCACTCGAAACAGTTCGCCCTGTCCACAGAAAAGGGTTGTATAATTATCCTGTCCGCAGATATGATCGAACAGGCTGTACACACCGTCATAATTTCCCTCTGCCGTATAAAAACCGCAGGTAGAGATGACAACCGTTCTCTTACCGCTCATATCATATCGTGAGGGATGGCCGCCGTTTCCCACCTGTCCCTCTTTTTCCTCCATGAAAGGAAGAAGCATGGGAAGCTGTCGGTCAATCAGATTTTTCAAGGGGCCGGGAACCGTATAATAATACAGGGGAAAACTCCAGATGGTAATGTCCGCCCAAAGCAGGTCCTGAATGACTTTCTCCATATCATCCTGTATGCAGCATTGTCCGGGTGTATGATTCCAGCACGAAAAACAGCCGAGGCAGGGCTTGATATTCATACGGCTGACAGAGAGCTCTTTGGTCTGCATATCCGGAAGTTCCTGCCTGATACCCTCCAGAAATGCGGTGGTCAGTCGGTAAGTATTGCTGCGGGTATCTTTTGGACTGCCATTGATGATTAGAATATTCATGATGTTATTTACCCTCCAATCGCCGGATGCAGTCCCTTGCCCATTCAATCTGCATCTGTGTGCTACGTCGTCCGTATTCTGCCGTCATCTGCCAGTAAAGAGCTTTGTCTTTCTGACCGATCATGTTGCTGTAAGTGTCAATATACTGTGGAACAGATTCTAAACTCTTTAGAAACAGTTCACAAGTTTCTTTCACGCTTTCAAAATAGCGGATGCCGTCTTCAACGCTTCGCTCCCCAAGGAAAAAGACTTTCATCAAAATGGGTGTCTTGACTCGAAGGCCCAGGTCATCATCCGCAAGCCATCGCAGCAGCTCCTCCCGGCCTGCTGAGGTGATGGCATACCTGTTTTTGTCGGGCTTTCCGTTTTGAGGAACAACTGTTTTGCTGACCCATTCCTTTTGTTCCAATCCCTGTAACTCCCGATAGATCTGACTTGTCTTTGCATCCCAGAAATAGTTCAGGGAATCCCGAAAGACCTCCATAATTTCATAGCCGGTCATTTCCTGATAATTGAGCAGTCCTAAAATCCCGTGTTTCAGCATATTATGTTCCTTTCAGAGTATCAATTGCACATCATATATTCCACAAGTAGAATATAAACATATGCTTATTATATTCTACTTGTGGAATAATGTCAAGAAAAAAGACGGCCGAACAATTCGGCCGCCAGAGTATTTACTTTCTTTTGCTGTCAATATAGTTTATCAGCAGCTTCACGGATCCGTCAATTCCCAGCTTGCTGCTGTTTAGGGAAAGGTCATAATTTCTGCAATCACCCCACTTACCGACGCAGAAGCTGTTATGATAACGTCTGCGGTTTGTATCTTTTTCACGAATCTTTTTGACAGCCTGACTTTCTGTCAGATGATACAAGCGCATAATCCGCTCGGTTCTTTTGTCGCGGTCGGCAAGAATAAAGATAGATACCATACTGTCATATTGTTTCAGGATTGTTTCACTGCACCGTCCAACAATCACTAAGGATTCTCCGGCATCATTTTTCTGCAATACAGCCCCCATTTTATCACATATCCTTCCCTTGACGCTGTTGCGATGCCCACAACATTTGCCGAGGCGCCTATGGGAGTGGCGCTGCCGCCGATGTCCGTTCCCATGGCCAGTGTTCGGGACTCGGAAGACTGCTGTAATCTACGGATGCTGCCATATCTGCTTTGAGTTCTTTGCGAAAGAGCAGATAAAAATATATCAGGACCGCAATCAGGCAGATGCCGGCAATCACGCCGGTATTTGTCGATAAACATATTCCGTGATCAGTTCATTTTGCGTTCGATAGAATAAATATGTTGCTGTATGGTGTATATAGGATTTTCCCTGTGATATGGAACCTGATCCAGAGTATAGTAAATATAGAAACTCACTGACTTCTCTGTACCGCTGCTGATACCTTGTCCTTGTTTGCAGGTCTATACCAGGTACGGCAGAAGATTCAGTTGTACAGATTGCCCCTAAATGTTGCCTGAACCGACGGTATTATGACATATTTTTATTTTCAGGGAAAGATTATTCTAATGTTTGTCTATGATCGTCTATAATCTGGTCGATGTCATAGAGGTCGAAGATTTCATGAATGTCTTTATACAGTTCCCAAAATTCTTTGTTCTTAGGCATATAGCCGCCTTTGTAGACAAGCACCTCGTCATTTTCGTCATAAAGCGATATATGGTAGGAACTGCCGTCGGTAGCGTCTAATTCTTCTTCTACTTTAAGATTATAGATTTTCTTTCGGTCGGCGAGTGAAGCCAGTTGTTCATAATCATCTTCCGACAACTCAACGGAACCGATTTCGATGATGGCGCTGTAATCCGAGTTATCCATATAAATTTTGACGGATCTGTCGGTGTATACTATGATTTCCGCATCGGTACATTCCGCTCTTGTTCCATAACCGGATGCCCCGGCATTGATGGAAAAAAGAATATTGTCACTGAATTCGGGTAAGGCAGAGCCACAGCTCATTATAAATTTTAACAGTATTGCTATAAACAATATTCCTATATAGTTACGCATTGTATTTCCTCCGCTGGGTTATCTGTCAGGCCCTGATGAAATGAAATCGGTATGGTTTCCATATCCAATCTGTTTTTATTGTAATGGTATTATGAGTAAATTGCAACAAAGTGTGGCTGTTTTTGTTCTGCCCGGCTATAAGAATAAAGCAGGTTCATTGGGGGAACAATAAGTATTATTTTTCATGGAGAGAAGCCTATGTATAATTCCTTTTACGGATGGTATTTGAAATGTCAATCTGCTGCACAGACTTTAGCGGTAATTCCTGCGGTTCATACCGCAGGAAACAAACGTACCTGTTCCATCCAGGTGATTACGGATCATGATGCCTGGACAGTTACGTTCCGTGCAGATTTATTTCAACGGACAAGAAGAACGATTGCCATCGGGGAGAATCGATTTGGGGAAAAGGGGATTCGCCTGGCAATACACACACCGCAGCTAACCGCTGTAGGGAAATTGGATTTCGGGCAGCTTTGGCCGTTGAAATATGATATCATGGGGCCGTTTGCCCTGGTACCTTTTATGGAATGTCGCCATAGTGTGTGGAGTATGCGTCATTCGGTTACAGGAAACGTGTGGATTAATGGACAGAAATATTCCTTTGATAATGCCTGGGGATATTGGGAAGGAGACCGTGGGTGGTCATTCCCGAAAGAGTATGTCTGGACACAGTGCTGTTTCCGAGGCGGATCCTTAATGCTGTCAGTGGCGGATATTCCCATGGCGGGTATTCATTTTACCGGTATTATAGGCGTTGTGTTATGGCAGGGAAAAGAGTACAGAATAGCGACTTATCTGGGCGCAAAAGTAGTTCAGATGCATAACAAAATGATCCGGGTGATGCAGGGCAGTCTGGAATTGGAGGTTCGGCTGCTGGAGGCATCTGAAAGGCCTCTTAAGGCGCCGGTAAAAGGAGATATGATAAGGACAATCCACGAAAGTGCATCCTGTAGGGCCTTCTACCGACTGCGCAAAAAAGGCTGTACCTTGTTTGCTTTTGAAACAGACAGGGCTTCGTTTGAATTTGAGTATCCGGTGAAAAAATCATTAAATTATCCGACAGAAACATAAAATCGCTGTTGTGCGGTCTGTTCCTGCGATAAGTTTACAGCGGTGATATAAGCGTTCTTCTCAGCAGCAGTCTGCGCTTCTTCTCTGGCGGCGGCATCCGATTCCATTGATGCCTTCATGGCCTTATTGGCGTCACCTAATATGGAGAACTGGAAGAGGGTTGCCCGCTGTTCCTGTTTTTCCAGTTTTTCGAGTTCGGCCTGTTTCCGTTCGGTATCTACATCACGCCGCTCATCCTGCCTGATTTCTCCCTTTAAAATGGCAATGCCGTCATTTGTCTTGGTGATAATCGTTCCCTGAAGGCCTGCCTGGTGGACGGAAGAGTTGGCTGATACCATTGCCTGCATTTCTTTGCCGGATAAGCCGGCATCTGTAACCGTATCACTGTCGGCGGGGTTTGTCTCTTCTTCGACAATGACTTCCTCTTTGGGAGTATCAGTGGGTTTTTCCGTATCTACATCAGGTTGCCTATCCTGTTTTATGGCGTCTTTAAAAACAACTGTGCCATCGTTGTTCTGAGTTATGACAGACCCCGGAAGAGGCGGCTGCTGTTCCTCTGTGGGAAGCTGCTTTTCATCTGCCGGAAGCAGTTGTTCATCCGGTGCATCGGAAGCTGTATCTTCTGCGCGTACTGTGTCTTCTGACTCTTCTTTCTCAGGTTCCTGCGCTTCTTGCAGCTGCGCCATCATGCTTTCCCTTTTATGCGATCGAAGGAGCTCTTCCTGATGCTGTTTCAGTTCGGTATTGAGGTTTGATATTTCTTTTTGCAGCTTCTTTCGTTCATTTGCTTTTTCATTGACAGAAAGTTCTTCTTCCGAAGATAACTTCTGCATCTGTTGCTGCATGTCAGTAATTTCATTTTGGATATTTTTGCTTTTCTGATCTTTTAAATCTGCCGAAGTCACCTGCATGATCGACATATTATTGGTGGTGGATGCTATACGTCCAATTCCCATAGAATCATCTCCTTCCCCCATAAAGGATGATTTCAGACAAGGTATATTTTCGTGGGTTTTCTTCTGGTTGATATACTTATCTATATTGTACTATTTGTTAGGGGTAAGAAGCAAGGGATTTTATGAAAAATTGGCAAAAATTTTTTGGAAATTGAATCATATCAACCTGCAGTTGTGTCCATTCTGCGCCAACGTATCCTGTGAAAAACAAAGCATATAAGGGCGGATATGCCTGCCATCATAAAGGCCGTTCCGGCCAGGCCGCGATGATTGTTGGGAACACAGGAGAAACTTTCCGCCTGAAAGATCTGGGTCACAATGGTATAGCCGATTCTCACCAACACGGCGGACAGAAGCATAAGCGGCATATTATAGGCGGCGATCAGGGCAGTGCCTGAGGCGGCGAGGAGGATGCTTATAGAGGTACATGTCTTTTGGGAGATCTTTTCAAGTGTACGGCCGACCAGAAGTCTTGCGGCAATACAGATGCCCTGATTTACAATAAAGTAAAGCCCGATTTGTGACAGGTTTCTGCTGAATCCGCAAGGTGTAAGGAAAGTGCTTACCGGGCTGTTGTTGAAGGAGATAATAAGGTTTACCAGCATCGGCAGAAGCATCATGGAAAGCAGGGCTTTGTTAAGACCGGATGTCTTCTGACTGTTTTCGGTGGCTGCTTTGGATGCGCCTTTGTAATGCTCTTCAACAAAGAGCGTGATTAAAAAGGAGATACGCCCATCATGGCGCCGGAGGAAAACATAACGGCTGGGCCGAAGTGACGGTAGAGAGCGAGGGCAATGGTGGGGGCAATAGCCATGGCAATGGAGGCGGCTGCGCCGAAAATACCCACAGCATCTACCAGATGTTCATCTTTGGAAACATCGGCAACAACCACGGGCGGCACTGGGAAGAATAGGCCGGAGGTAAACCCGCAGAGTATGCGGAGAATCAAAATCAACGTAAGATTGTCTGTAAAGCAGAACAAAATCGTGTTGACAAAGTACAGGCCGCTGCCCAGCACCAGAAGCTTCTTACGGCCAATCTTATCAATAAGAGTGGCAATCATGATATTGGTGGCCATAGTAAGGGCTGTGAACACGGTCATCATTAAGCCGGTCATGGCGTTGCTGCCGCCAAGGTCAAGAATATAGGCCGGCAGGACAGAAAGTAGGATGCTGTTGGGGGAAAGAACCGGCACAACAGACCAGGTTAATGAGAATAAAGTTCTTATTCCAAAATTCCCGGGATAATAGATTTGATTTCAAAGCTTGTCCTCCTTCTTATGTCTAGGTCAGAATACCGGTTTTGAGCGCTTCTTCATACCGACTGATTTTATAATCCAGTCGCTTGATGGTATCAGCAATCTGACGCTGTTGTTCCACCAGGTTTTTCCGCTGTTTTTGCAAAAGCGTGAGCCGTTCTCTCATGGTGGAATCGCCCTGCTTTGCAAGCTCCACATATTTTGCAATGGATTCTACCGACAGTCCGGAGCATCTTATGCACAGGGCCAGTTCTATCCAGCGCAGGTCCATCTCCTGATAATTCCGGTTTCCTCCCGTCGTACGCGGGATTGCCGGAAATATTCCTACACGCTCATAATAACGCAGGGTATCCTGGGAAACCCCGTGTTTTTCACTGACTTCTTTAATAGTAATGACGTTCACCTTCCATCGTAAAAATTTGATTCCATTATAATGTTTGGAGCAAACTCCAAGTCAAGAACAATTTTCCAAATTTTTTAAAGATTGTGTCGATTTACTTAAAATATTTTTTCATGCTATACTATAGTATCCGGAGAAAGGAACACTTTTGAAATATGCGGTACTATCAATGTGATACATATCCGATCGAGTTTGTCTTATCAGAGAATATTGAGAAATGTTTTGCGGCCCACAATCATGTAGGGCATTATGTGATATCTGTGGTTATGCAGGGGATGGTTACTGTCTGTCTGCAAGGCAGAGAACTGTCATGTCACAGAGGGGATGTGTTCATTGTTCCGCCATATGCGGTACATTCGGTGCGTCAGAAGGAATAAACAGACTGGACAAAATAGAAAAATAGTAGTAGCATACTTTTATAAAATACTTTATAAAACTGTCTATTATGGAGATGCTATGGAAAAATTGAGTTTTACGAAGGTAAAGATTTTGAAGTATATTATGAGCCATCCTGTGACGTCCAAAGCGGAACTGGCAAAGGAACTGAACTTGAGTATGCCCACGGTATTAACAAATGTAAATGCATTGATGGCCCAGAAAATCATCATTGAGAACGGCGAGTATGCATCTACCGGGGGAAGAAAGGCAAAAAGTATCGGAATTAACAAATCCTATTGCAGATCTATGGGAATATTGATTACCGCAAATCATTTGGAAATGGTGCTGGTCAATCTGGGATATGAAATAGAAAAGATGCAGCGGGTTCGTTTGAAGTTTACAAAAGAATTATCTTATTGTACCGAAGTTGCCAGACAGGTAGAGGCTTTTCTGGAAGGAAGTGACGCCAAAGATAAAATTTTGGGCATCGGAGTAGCAATTCCCGGAATCATCAACCGGGAAGAAAAGATGGTAGCAAAGTCACATGCGCTGCAGATTGAAAACTATAGTTTACGTTTTCTGGAACAGGCACTGGGGATGCCGGTGTACTTTGAAAACGATGCAAATGCAGCCATGCTGGCAGAGGACACACAAAAATACCGGGATGCCATATATTTATCATTAAATCATACTTTGGGCGGAGCGTTTTGTGTTGACGGAAATCTGGTCCGGGGACAGAATCAGAAGGCAGGAGAATTCGGTCATATGATTCTGGTTCCCGGCGGTAGAAAATGCTATTGCGGAAAATGCGGATGTGCAGATGCCTATTGCGCGGAAAGTGTTTTGACAGGAGAGAACTATGAAACTATGGATGATTTTATAAAAAAAATCGGAACAGGAGATTTGGACACGAAGGAAAAATGGGAAGCATATTTGGATCATCTTGCGATATTGATTTCTAATCTTAGAATGGCTTATGATATGGACATTATTCTGGGTGGTGATGTTGGAGGAAAATTGGCAGACTACATGATTCCACTAGGGGAAAAAGTTATGTCATATAATGGATTTGATCATGATGTCTCTTATCTGAAAAATTGTTCCTATGAGAAAGAAGCATCTGCGGTAGGAGTAGCAAAACATTTCTTAACGAATATTTAAGAAACGAAAGACACGAAAAAACAAAGGAAGTATCACTGAAAAGCATGGTGATACTTCCTTTGTTATATTTTGGGGTAAAAAAATCAAAAAGAATTGACATTTAATATTGTATGTGTAATAATATAGTTACTTTAATAAAACATTTTATAAAAGTAAGAACAAAAGGATAAAAAAGGAGGAAAAATTATGTTACAGCAGGTAATGACGAAACCGGGAGAGATTATTTTCAGAGAAGTGGAGATTCCGGAGGTAAAAGAGAATCAGGTATTGGTCAAAATTATGAATATTGGAATCTGCGGATCAGATATTCATGTATATCACGGAAAGCATCCTTTTACAAAGTATCCCGTGACTCAGGGACATGAGGTGTCCGGGGAAGTTGTGAAACTTGGGGATGGTGTTCAGAATCTGCAAGTTGGTCAAAAAATTACAATTGAACCGCAGGTTTATTGCGGACATTGTTATCCCTGCCGTCACGGAAAATACAATCTTTGTGAAGAATTAAAAGTAATGGGATTTCAGACCACAGGAACGGCTTCGGAGTATTTTGCGGTAGATGCGTCCAAAGTAACCCCAATTCCGGTAGAAATGTCTTATGAAGAAGGCGCCATGATTGAACCTTTGGCGGTAGCCGTGCATGGTGTGAAGCAGATGGGTGATGTAACCGGAATGAAAATTGCTGTACTTGGAGCAGGGCCTATCGGAAACCTGGTGGCACAGGCTGCAAAAGGTATGGGGGCAGATAAAGTTATGATTACGGATGTGAGTGATCTGCGTCTGGATAAAGCAAGAGAATGTGGAGTGGATGTGTGTGTAAACACTGGTAAAAAAGATTTTGGTGAGGCCATGATTGAATCATTCGGACTGGACAAGGCGGATGTAATCTATGATTGTGCAGGCAACAATATTACCATGGGACAAGCCATAAAGTACGCGAGAAAAGGAAGCACGATCGTGCTGGTAGCTGTATTTGCCGGAATGGCTGAAATTGATCTTGCCGTAGCCAATGACCATGAGCTGGATATCAAGAGTACAATGATGTATCGTCATGATGATTATTTAGACAGTATTCGTCTGGTTAACGAAAGAAAAGTGCAGTTGAAACCGTTGATTTCCAAGACCTTTGCCTTTAAGGAGTATTTGGAAGCATATCACTATATTGATGCCAACAGAGAGTCTACGATGAAAGTGATTATTAACGTTCAGGAAAATAGTTAAAAAGACGGGAGAAAAGTATGGGAAGCATAAACGAAAATGAAAACGGGAAGGTTCCTTTGATCGGCAAGATTGCATATGGTTTTGGGGATGTGGGATGCAATTTCAGTTGGATGTTTGTCAGCAATTTTTTAATGATCTTTTATACGGATGTATTTGGAATCAGCATGGCAGCGGTATCTGCACTGATGCTTTTTTCCCGATTTTGGGATGCAGTCAATGATCCTATCGTAGGAAGCCTTACGGACAAAACCAAAACGAAGTGGGGGAGGTATCGCCCCTGGCTTCTGGTGGCAGCCCCGATTACGGCAATCCTTTTAGTCTTGACTTTTTGGGCGAGACCGGAGTGGACACAGACCTCTAAAATCGTTTATATGACAGTTACCTATTGTCTGCTGGTACTAGGATATACCTGCGTAAATATTCCATATGGGACACTTTGCGGTGCAATGACGCAGGATATTGATGAACGTGCCAAAATCAACACTTCACGTTCGGTTGCAGCGATGATAGCCATTGGCATATTGAATATTATTACTGTGCCGCTTATCAGCAAATTAGGCAGCAATAGCGCAAAAGCAGGATATCTTACGGTGGCTGTTATTTATGGCTGTATTTTTGCTTTGTGTCATTTTTTCTGCTTTGCGAAGACAAGAGAAGCGGTGACTGTACCGGAAAAGGAGAAGATATCTTTAAGGAGGCAGTTGAAAGCAGTATTGCAGAATCGCCCGTATCTACTGGCATTGATTGGACAGGTATTGTTTGGCTTTACTTTATATGGCAGAAATGCGGATATTTTATATTATTTTACATATGTGGAAGGAAATGCCGCTTATTATACAACCTATTCCATGTGTATTATTGTTCCGTCTATTATAGGAGCGGCATGCTTTCAGCCGGTTTTTCGCAAGATGAACAATAAGGGAAGAACGGCATCACTTTTTGCATTATTAACTGGTATTTTTATGCTGGCCCTCTTTTTCTTTAATGTAAAAGAAAGCTCTGCAATATTCTATCTATTATCCGGAATCACGCAGTTCTTCTTTTCCGGATTCAATACTGCAATATATGCAATTATTCCGGATTGCGTAGAATATGGTGAATGGAAGACAGGACTCAGAAATGATGGGTTTCAATATGCGTTTATTTCTCTGGGAAATAAAATCGGAATGGCTGTCGGAACGGCACTGCTGGCAGGTCTGCTTGGAAAATACGGCTATGTTGCAAAGAGTCAGCAGAATGAAGCCGTTTTGGCGGTTATAAAACATTCCTTTACTACAATTCCGGGTTTTTTATGGATTGTTACGGCAAGTGTACTATTCTTTTATCGCATTAATAAAAAACGCTATAATGAGATTATGGAGGACTTAAAGAATGGGAAAAAGGGTTGATATTATAGCACCAGCCAACCTTCTTACAGTAGTACTGAAATTCTAGGAATCATTTATGTGGGGCAGTGCCATAACGTCTGGCATATATGGTGGGGGTCATCCCTGTGACCTTTTTGAATATTTTACTGAAGTAATATGGGTTATTTCCGCAGCCTACTAATGTTGCAACATTCTGAATTTGTTCAACACTTGTGCCAGAAAGAAGTGCCTTTGCCTTTTCTATGCGATGCTCTGTTACATAACTTGAAAAAGTCTGACCGACTTCTTTTACAAAAATACGACTGACATAACTCGCATTCATATAGAGGACGTTTTCTGAAATACCTTTTAATGTCATACTTTCCTCAGCAATATGGTCATCTATATAGTTAATTATTTTCTGAATAAAAGGACTGTATTTATCGTTGAAATACGTGTTTGTGATGCGGTATATTTCTTCTATCGTAATATCACAGATATTGATCAGATTATCTTCGCTGTGAAGCTTGGAAAGAGTCTGGGAGACCGCTTTCATATCTCCGGAAACCGTTCCAACGCTTAGTGAAATTAAAAGCTGTGAAGATAATTGTATCAGAAAATCCTTATCTCCGATGGAAAGAAGAATTTTGTGCAGTCTTTCCACAAGTTCAGTGATGTAGCCGGAAGTTTCAGAGGAAGACTGCTCTTCCAGCAATTTTTGTGCAATAAGTGACACATCGGAGAAAATCAAGTCATAATTAAAATTGGGAATCAGGTAGTCTTCCTCTACATAATAAAAGGTATCGAAACGCTTCAGCTTTGGAATCAACATGAGCAAAAGGTGTTCCAAATTGGAAAATGTTTTGCGCTCATATTCAAGGCTGATCTTTTGTCCGGGAAAGTGCATCGTCTTCAAAAAATGATCGAGGGTCTGATAGTTACTGGTATAGTCCGGAAAAATAAGCAAGAGAATATTTACGGTATAAATAGCATGAACACGAATATTTTGTGACTCATTGTAAAAATAGTTACGAATCTGCTTCATGGCGCTATTCAGATATTTTTTCTCCAAATAATAGAGGGCACAGTATTGGTAAGGCTGTTCATACAGATTCAGATAGGGTGCATTTGTTTCAAATAATTTAGTGCTTATATTGGGAAGCCGGATGCCCTCACGGATCATATTCTGTAGCATTACACGCTGAATCTGAAAGTCCTGAATCGTATTGTAGGATGTATTCTTTTCTTGCTTCAGATGCATACATTCTTGAGCGACTTCCTGAAGCGCAGAACGGAGCTGCTCCTCCTCACAGGGTTTTAGCAGATAATGTCTGACACCGGACTTCATTGCTCTTTTGGCGTAATCAAATTCAGCATAGCCGGACAATATAACAAAGCGAGTATCTAAGGCTGTACGATGGATACGTTCAATCAATTCCAACCCACTGATTCCGGGCATATTAATATCTGTCATGACAATGTCCGGACATTCATCCAGTATCATATGATAAGCATCTACCCCATCCTGGCAGATGCCGATTAATTCAATTTGCATTGAAGACCAGTCCATAAGTCTGGCAAGTGTCTGGTAAATGATTTCCTCATCTTCAACAATCAGTAATTTTAGCATAGTATACCTCAAATCAATTATGTGGTGGGAATTCGTATTTCTACGATAGCATAAGTCTCAAATTCGTCATATTCATTGTATACCTTTAACCCATAAGGTTCTCCATACGCGATTTGTAAACGCCTTAGTACATTTAAAAGACCAATTCCAAAACCATGCGGCTGATAATCCCCATTTTGGAGTTTCTGTAATAATTTGTCTTCAAAGTAGGAACCATTATTTTTTACTCGAATGATTAGTGTATTATCTGGATCCTCTTGTCTGGACGAAAGAGATGCGGTGACAGATATTTGACAGATGTCAGCAGCATTCATCAGGCTATAACGAATTGCATTTTCAACAAGCGGCTGTATTGTAAATTTAGGAATAGAAATAGCATATAAATCTTCCGAAACATTGCAGTGGTACATCAGCTTATTGGGATAGCGCATATGCTGAATGGTCATGTAGTTGGTTACAAGACGCATTTCTTCTCCTAGCGTAAAATGTCCTACATCCTTATGAAGAGTAATGCGAAGTAAGGATCCTAAGGATGTACAAATCTGCGATATATCATCTGCATGAATGGCTTTTGCACGCCAGTTAATGGAATCAAGTGTGTTATAAAGAAAATGTGGATCCATTTGGCTTTCCAAAGTTTTTAACTGTGCTTCTTTCTTTAGAAGCTCATTTACATAATTTTTTTCAATCAGCTCATTGATTTCGACGGCCATATCATTGAATCCTTTGTGAAGCATCCCGATTTCGTCATTGCGCGAGGAAAGTTCATGTTCTTGTTCGGTAAATGTATATTTTCCGGAGGCAAATAACTGCATATTATGAACCAATAATTTAAAATTATTTGCTAAAAGAGCAGTCATTGCAGAAGAAAATAAAATGACAATTACAATGCCGGAAATTACAAAGACACAAATAAGCAATACTTCTTTTGAGATAGCAGCATATATAGTGTTGTATGGAATGGCATATATGATGTTAAAACCATGAGTGGGAATATCTGCACGCACAATGAAAAATTTTTCCCGGTTTTTAGAATAAAGCTGGTAACTATTCAGTGGAATTTTTTGTAATTGTTTGAGGTCACTTTCATCGAATGATCCTTCCGCAAGCAATAACTGATCACCTTCTAGGAACATATAAGAGACAGCATTGCTCATTTTATTTTTCAGAGCCTGATTTACCAGACTTTTCATATCAATATTAATTAGGACATGCCCAAGATCTCGAAAGGAAAGATTTTTTGATTCCTTGATTTTACGTACCATAAACAGGCCGGAATCTTCGCAATAATCAGATACGATTTTGACGCTTCCATCCGCTTCTTCTGCGTAAGCGACAAGAGAATCCAGCATGGTGGAAGAGGTATCCAGAGAAACCAGATAAGAACTGTATACAGTTTTCGTATCTTGTTTAATGATTATATAGGAGAGAAAACGCCCATCGGACCCCATCATGTAATTAGTAATTTGCTGATACAGGCTTGTATAAGTAGAAGTGTCTAACGAACCGCTTGCATTGCGCCAGGAGGCAAGAGACTCCTGAATTACTTTATTTGCCAAAATCTGATCGGCCATATTATCTATGGTGTCCAGATAGGTAGAAATTTCCCTTGTTGAATAGGAAAGGGAGGTTTCTACAGACTGATAAAGCGTATCGTTGTACTTGTTAATAATCATTTGTGTGCCGCCAAGAGATATTATGGAGAGAACGAGAATACTTGAAATAACCAGCATTTGAATCTTGATGCGGATAGAAAGTTCTGAAAAAAAGGCAAGTTTTTTGTAAATATGCTTCATAATATCTACTCCATAATATTTACTCCATAGATGTTTATTATACAATTTGTCTGTGAAAATTATAAATGTTTTTCTCAACTTGTTCAACTGAAACGGATAATGAATCAACAACAAGTAGTTTTTATGCAGAATAAGTAAAATTTTTTCGGTATCTGGGAATCAAAGGTGGGAAAAGTGCAGATGGAAGTTGCTTTTGTCGATTTTATTTTGAGCCTATTTTGGATATTATACAGTTACATGAAGCGGTTATACGAAAGCTGCAACATATTAACATCTAACATACAACAAAGCAAAGGGAGGACATATGAGAAAAAACAGAGGAAAAAACAGAAATGTAATTGCCATGGGAATGGCAGCAATGATGACACTTTCATTGGCAGCATGCGGAAGTACTGCTGATGATGTAGCGCAGGAGAAAAACGTCGAAGCAAAAACAGAGGATTCTCTGGAGAGCAGTACAGATTTAATTTTTTCATGGTGGGGCAACCAGACAAGAAATGATATGACGATGAAGGTCATTGATATGTACTGTGAAGAAAATGAGGGAGTCAATATTGATGGACAGTTCTCAACATTCAGTGACTACTGGGAAAAGCTTGCAACCTATGCAGCGGGAAACTCACTGCCGGATGTCATCCAAATGGATTATAAGTACCTGCAACAGTATGCAGATAATGGCTTATTGATTCCTTTGGATGAGTATATTGCCAATGGTCAGCTGGATGTCAGTGGAATGAGTGAAGATAACCTGAATATCGGTGCAGTTGATGGAAAAGTATATGGCATTTGCCTTACCGTATCACCGCCGGCAATGATTTATAATGCCACTCTTCTGGAACAAAACGGAATCACCATTCATGATAATATGACACTGGACGAATTTTTTGAAAAGTGCCGTGAGGTTTATGAAAAGACCGGCGTTAAAACGAATATATCCTATAACGATGTGGCTTATCTGGAAGTGTTCATGCGTGCTGAAGATGGAGGCTCTCTATACGGAGAAGGAGCTCTTGGATGTAAAACGGCAGATCCGTTGATTGAATACTTCAAGATATATGAAAAAGGCATTGAAGAAGGCTGGCTGATCAGTGCGGATGTTTTTGCGGAAAGAGATGGAACTACGATTGAACAGGATCCCCTGATATATGGAGAGAGTGAATCCACACGTTCATGGTGTACATTTAAGTATAATAACCAGATTACGACCATGCAAAATGTAGTTGGAGATGAGATTGATCTGGAGATGACTACTTATCCCACCAAGAACCCTAAGTTATCTAATTACTGCAAACCTTCACAACTGTTCTGCGTGACCAGAGATACCGCAAATGCTGATGAATCGGTGAAATTCATTAACTATCTTCTCAACTCTGTGGAAGCAAATAAGGTAATTCTGACAGAGCGCGGTATGCAGACCAACACCGTTGTCGGTGAGGCAATCAAGGATTCTTTGGAAGTAACAGACCAGAAAGCAATCAGCTATATGAATGATGTTGTAATTCCGAATTCTTCTGTGGCCAGCAAGCCTCAGCCGGATGGAGCAGCAGAGGTAGCAGCACTTGCTAATGAATTAGTAGAAAAAGTATGTTATGGAGCAATTTCCGCAGAAGATGCTGGCAATCAATTATTTGAAAAAGGCAACCAGATTATGAAAGATGCAGCATCTGCAAATTAAGTAATCATATTAAATTCCATGAAACAGAGAGGTCAGTGGAAAGCTGTAATGGCTTTCCACCGGCTGAATTTTTATAGGGGTAAACAATTATGAAAATATTTAAAACATCAGAATATAATATTGATTCCAGCGGAACAGTAGATGTGACGAAGGAATTGCAGAGGCTGATCAATCTGGTATCGGAAGAAAAGGGTATGCTGGTCTTAGAAAAAGGTACATATCTCACGTCTTCGCTTTTCCTGAAAAGCAATATGGAGCTGCATTTTGAAGACGCCGCAAAGCTACGGGCATCTATTTGTGATGAGGATTATGCGATGATCGATACAAGAGTCGCAGGCATTGAAATGAAATGGTATCCAGGGCTTGTGAATATCAGAGGTGAGAAAAATGTAACTATCAGTGGAAACGGAATCATTGACGGTCAGGGAGAACACTGGTGGGCAAAATACTGGGGAGATGACCGTAAGAGTGGATTACGTGGGATTTATGAACCATATGGTTTGCGATGGGCAAGCGATTATGATGCTGTAAGACTGCGCAATATTGTAATCTCAGATTCTGAAAACGTTACGTTGAAGGATATAACGTCTTATAAGTCCGGTTTCTGGAATATCCATTTGTATTACAGCAGTAATGTTCATATTGATCATGTGCAGGTGGTATGTGGAAGCATTAATGGACCCAGCACAGATGGCATTGACATTGATTCCTGCCATGATGTACTCGTTGAAAACTGTGAAACGCATACGCATGACGACAGCATTTGTATAAAGTCAGGACGGGATTCTGACGGACTGCGGGTAAATATTCCGTGCGAACGGATTACGATTAGAAACTGCAAGATTTATGAAGGATATGGAGTAACTCTTGGAAGTGAAGTGTCCGGCGGTATTAGTGATGTGATAATTGAAAATATCAGATTCTATGGAACAGACTGTGGATTCAGGATTAAATCCGCATATCCAAGAAAAGGATATATCCAGAATATCACGGTGCAAAATCTGCAAATGCAGGATGTAAGATTTCCTATACATATACAGTTGAACTGGAACACTAATTACAATGTATGCACCATTGGGGACAATTATCATGGAGAGATTCCCAAGCATTGGAAAACACTTATGGCACCGGTATCAGATGCTATTCCACCTACGGTATTAAAAAATCTGTGTATTCAGAATATCTCAGCAGAGCTCAAAGATGGCTATGAAAAAGGCAGTCAGGCATTTGTGATCGATGGATATGCAGAGAAGCCGATTAAAAATATTGAAATGAAGAATCTGAATATTATATGCAACGAATATGGAGTGATCAGAAATATAGAAAAACTCAGCATGAATGATGTGAATATAAAAGTAACCGGTGGTTCTCAGGAAGAGAGAGATACTTATGATAATACCTGATATTTAAGGGAGTAGAAATAATTCGGACTTCTCATTATCCAAATGACAAACTGCTTCTGGATTTATGTGATGAGCAGGGAATTCTGGTGTGGGAAGAAAGCCATATGAGCAGAAAGAAGGTATTTTTATGAAAGAAGTTAGAAATAAGCTTGGCAGTAAAACCGTGGCAGGGTATGTTTTTACAGCACCGTTCATATTTGGTTTTTTGTTTTTTATGCTCGTGCCGATGATTATTTCTGTCTACTATTCGTTTTGCGATTACGACATTCTTTCGCCGGCGAAGTTCAACGGACTTGCCAACTATAAAAAGATGATGACAGATGAAACATTTTGGCTGTCCTTGAAGGTGACATTTTATTTTGCGTTTGTTTCAGTTCCGTTGAAACTGATATTTGCATTATTTGTGGCCATGCTGCTTTTAAAAAACAGTAAGCTGTCAGGATTTTACAGAGCGGCATATTATCTTCCGTCTGTCATCGGCGGATCGGTTGCAGTTGCAGTACTCTGGAAAAGAATGTTTGCGATGGATGGAGTCATTAACCGTCTGTTGCAGGCAGTGGGAATTCCCTGTGAAAAATCCTGGCTGGGAGATACCAAGACAGCAATTTGGGTATTAATTCTTCTGGTTGTATGGCAGTTTGGATCTTCTATGTTGATATTCCTTTCAGCATTAAAGCAGATTCCTGCTTCACTGTATGAAGCAGCAGATATTGATGGAGCGAGAAAAACTGACAGATTTTTTCGGATTACGTTACCGCTTCTGACACCCAATATTTTCTTCAATCTGATTATGCAGTTGATTAATGGATTTCTGGCATTTTCCCAGTGCTATATTATAACACAGGGAAAACCCATGAATTCAACACTTCTTTATACTGTTTATATGTATCAGCAGTCGTTTGAATATTACAATACCGGATATGGAGCATCCCTTGCATGGGTAATGTTGATTATTATAGGAGCAATGACAGCAATTCTGTTTGCAACCAAGAAATTCTGGGTATACGAAGGAGGATTTTAAAATATGAAAGGGAAAAGGCTTGCAAAATTAATCATTTATAATGCCATTATCCTGATGATTGGTTTGATTATGATTTATCCTCTGATATGGATGTTAATGAGTTCCTTCAAAGAAACCAACACAATTTTTAAAACGGCGGGACAGTTAATACCCACAAAATGGGTATTTGAGAATTATGTGAATGGTTGGAAAGGCTTCGGCGGAGTGTCATTTGGACGTTTCTTTTTGAACTCGTTATTTATCTCAGTAACGTCTACTCTGGGAACAATTGTTTCTTCTGCACTGGTAGGATTCGGTTTTTCACGTTTCCAATTCAGAGGGAAAAAAATCTTATTTGCAGCAATGCTGGCATCCATGATGCTTCCGGCACAGGTTCTGATGATTCCGCAATATCTGTGGTACCAGAATCTGGGTTGGGTTGGAAGTTATCTTCCTCTGATTATTCCATATTTTTTTGCTATTCAGGGATTTTTTGTATATCTCATTAAGAATTTTATTGATGGTATTCCCACAGAGCTGGATGAAGCAGCTAAAATTGATGGATGCTCTTATTACCAGATTTTTAGCCGAATCATACTGCCATTGATAAAACCGGCGCTTACTTCTGCCTGCATCTTTTCTTTCATGTGGAGGTGGGATGATTTCCTCTCTGCACTGCTCTATGTTCAGAAATCTGCGCAGTATCCGGTTTCTTTGGCATTGAAGCTTTTCTGCGACCCTGGTTCGTCTTCGGACTACGGTGCAATGTTTGCTATGGCAATTATTTCCATTATACCTTCTATCTTAATCTTTTTGATTTTCCAAAGATATTTGGTAGATGGAATCAGTACATCAGGCCTGAAAGGCTAAAAATGATGAGTTAGGAGAAGAGACATGAGAGAAAAAGATAACGACGATGAACTGCTTACTTTGATCAAGGAAAAACTGTATACTCCCGTGGTTGGAGATATTCTGGATCAGATGGGATATTGCCATCAATTTTTACCTTCTTATATCAAACCGCTTGAGACCATGGTGCTGTATACTGACAGAACAGAAACGGATTATAGGTTAAAGCTGGCAGGATATGCTTGTACGGTATTGGAAAATGATATATTTGGACAACCTAAGAAGCCTTTCGGACTGCTGACAGAAGCGCTGGATCAGCTTCAGCCTAATGAGATCTATATAGCGACAGGAGCGCATAACAGTGCTCTGTGGGGAGAACTGCTGACCGCAACAGCAAAAAAAAGAGGCGCTGTGGGAGCGGTGTTGGATGGTTACAGCCGTGATACCCCACAGGTGCTTTCGCAGAAATTCCCTGTTTTTTGTAGAGCAACATGGGCTCAGGATTCTTCTGTACGCACCTACGTATGTGATTATCGCTGCACAATTGAAATCGGACAGGTGATGATTCATGACGGAGATTTGATATTTGGCGATATTGACGGCGTTCTGGTGATTCCCAGAGAAATTCAGGATGAGGTGTTGGAGCGTGCACTGATAAAAGCATCGGGAGAAAAGAAAGTGCGAAATGCCATTGAAAATGGTATGAGTGCTACGGAGGCGTTTGCAACATTTGGTATTTTATGATCTTGTAGGATAGCTTTGAAGATACGAGGTAAAAGAAGATGGTGGATGAAGAGTTTGATGTCTTTCAGATAGAAAAAGAAGATAACGTAGCAACAGCCCTGAAGGGCATCCCGAGAGGAAAGAAGGCACATATTATCGGAAACTGTAGATATGGCAACATTGTTGCAGAAACAGATATTCCCGTAGGACATAAAATAGCACTTCAGGAAATAGAAGCCGGAGCAGAAATTCTAAAATATGGAGTATGCATTGGCAGAGCAACGATGCGGATTCCAAAAGGAAGCTGGGTACATTTACACGTAATGCACAGTGTGTATGATGAACGATCTTCACATTTAGATGTAAATACGGGAGTGCCTAAGGATACTCGGTATGAATAAAAGTATGATTATAAGCAGAGGAACAGAAATGGAGTGGGAGAAGTATCGTTGGCAGGGATATATGAGAAAAGACGGAAGGCATGGGATAAGAAACCGTGTTCTGGTGGTCTATACGGTGAAGTGTTCGGAATTTGTGGCACGGAAAATTGTTGAAGGGTCAGATAATACGGATGTGGAACTGATTGGATTTGATGGGTGTACGGACAACCAGTATGCGGTTAATATGTTGATTAGTATGATTAGACATCCAAATGTTGGTGCTGTACTTGCAGTAGGTCTCGGGTGCGAATATATTCAACCGAAATGGTTGGCGGATATTGCGCTACAGGAAGGAAAAGCGGCCGATTGGCTCTTTATTCAGAAAGAAGGCGGTACTGTTCGTTCGGTGAAGAGAGGGCTTATCTGGGTTGAAAAAACACTGAAATTATTACGACAGACACCACGAGTTTCGATGGGGGTACAGGATCTGGTTATTGGAGCAGAATGTGGCGGTTCAGATTATACTAGTGGTCTTGCCGGCAATGTGGTGGTTGGAAGATTTTATGACAAACTTGTGGATCTTGGTGGAACAGCCATTTTCGAGGAAATAGTGGAAGCCATTGGTCTGGATCAGATTATGATGCGGCGGGCTGCGGATGAGCAGGCAAAGGAGCAGTTACGTTACACATATGATAAAGCACTTGCTTACTGCAAATCGGTACAGCAGTATTCTGTCAGCCCGGGAAACTTCGCCGGTGGATTATCGACAATTGAAGAAAAGAGTATGGGAGCGTTCATCAAAAGTGGAACCCGACCTATTCAGGGGGTCCTTAAAGTGGCAACCAGAGCCCAAAAGAATGGTCTGTGGCTGCTGGATTCTACTCCGGATCCTTACTTTATGCAATTTGGAATCACCAACCCGAATGATAATGAGGGGCTGATGGATCTGATTAGCTGTGGAGCACATATGGTATTGCTGGTTACAGGAAGAGGCAATGTGGTAGGATCAGCGGTAGGACCCTGCCTTAAGATTACGGGAAATCATAGCACTTATCAGTGGATGCAGGATGACATGGATTTTGATGCAAGCCCGATACTGACAGGTGAACTGTCACAGGATGAGATGGCAGACAAACTGATTCAGACGATTATTGAGGTCGCGTCAGGAAAAGTAACAAAAAGTGAGGCATTGTGCCACAGGGAGTTCTTTATTCCTTATAAATATCAGGAAAAAGAAGTCATGAAAAAGAAATCCTGCCAAAACTAAAACAGGGAATGAGAGGAGCGAACATGGAGAAACTTACGGCAGACGCAATAAGATATTTTGATATAACAAGATGGTATGACTTAAGCGGACAGGTGGCAATTGTAACTGGTGGGGCGACGGGACTTGGACTGGCAATTACCAGATGTCTGGTCAGCGCGGGAGCTGTTGTGTGCGTAGTGGCGCGTACATCGCCTGACAAAGTTGCAGAAACTTTGGCTGAGCTTGGTGATTATGTGCGCTATTATCAGTTTGATATCACCGATACAGACGAGGTACAGAAACTGGTGAGTAGAATTGTCGCAGATTGTGGAGCTGTGGATATTCTTGTCAATAATGCGGGCAATCATTGTAAAAAATATATTTGGGATATGACGGTGGAGGATTATAAAAATGTTTTGGATGTACACTTGACAGGTGCATTTGCATTGACTAAAGCCGTTGTGCCGTATATGAAGGAAAAAAGACATGGACGCATTGTATTTCAGGCCAGTATGACCAGCTATATTGGGCAACCGATGGTAGCAGGCTATGCGACAGCGAAGGCAGGGTACCTCGGGTTAATACATACATTGACAGCGGAACTGGCAGAGTATGGAATTACAGTAAATGCAATTGCGCCCGGATGGATTGATACACCGATGTTTCATAAAGCAACGGACGGTGATGCACAGAGACTTGGCAAAATTCTGGGACGAATTCCGGCCAAAAAGGTCGGAAATCCAATGGATGTCGGCATGGTAACAGCTTTTTTATGCAGCAATGCGGCACGTTATATCAGTGGAAGCTGTATCCCCGTTGATGGAGGCGCCTTAATTGGGTTTTAAAGGGGAAGAAAATGAATAACAGATTCAGTGAAGAACTTTTTCTTATGAATAAAACGGGAAGTATGTTATACCATAAATACGCGGAAAGAATGCCGATTATTGATTATCACTGTCATTTGCAACCTTTGGAAATAGTAGAGAACAGGGAATTTGAGGATCTTGGCGAACTGTGGCTGAAGGGGGACCATTATAAATGGCGTGCAATGAGGACAATGGGAATTCATGAGCACTTTATTACAGGAGATGCCAGTTATCATGAAAAATTTTTAGCATTTGCGTCTATTCTGCCTCAGCTGATTGGCAATCCGCTCTATATTTGGTGTGCATTGGAGCTGAAAAGATATTTTGATATTGATGTGCCGGTAAGTGAAGAGAACGCAGAAGAAATTTATGAGCAGACGAAGCGCATTATCCGTGAAAAGCACATCACCAGACGGTGGTGCATGGAGCAGTCCAATGTGCAGCTGGTATCTACCACAGAGGATCCAGTGGATGATCTGCGATATCATAAGCAGCTTAAGAAAGAAAAATTTTCAGTGAAGGTGATCACGGCATTTCGCCCAGATAAGGCGGCATTTGCAAATGCAGATACTTTTGATGCGTATCTGCAACAATTGGAAAAAGTATCCGGACAGAAAATAGAGTGTTTTCAGGATATGCTGGCAGCATTGGAACAGAGACTGCGGTATTTCAAGAAGACAACAGGGACAACGGTATCGGACGATGGTATTCCTTTTTTTAACTGGAGCAATTATGCAGACCACGAAATAAATGATATTTTTGGGAAAGCCCGTAAAAATATAAAATTGACAGCTGATGAGTATGATAAATATCAAAGCGCCTTTTTGTATGAAATGGGAAAAATATATTATCGGAATGGTTTTGTAATGCAGTTGCATATTGGAACTTATCTGGATGCAAATACCAAAGGAACGATGCTGGCAGGGCAGTCCTGTGGATTTGACTGTGCAGATGACAGAACCATGGTAAGCTCTGTAGGAGAATTATTGAATCGGCTGACACTGGACAATCAACTTCCGCGAACTATTCTATATCCACTGGATGGTACCAAAATCGAAGTATGGGCTATTCTGGCAGCTGGTTTTTCTGGAGATGCATCCGGAAAATCCATCAGAGGAAAGGTACAACTTGGTGCTCCATGGTGGTTCAATGATCAGCAGTATGGAATTGCAAGGCAGTTTGCATCATGTGCAAATCTGTACCCGCTGAGTGTATCTGTTGGAATGCTTACAGACAGCCGTAGCTTTATCTCTTATCCTCGTCATGAACTTTATCGAAGAGTACTGTGTAATTACTTTGGAGAATTGATAGAGCGGGGAGAATATTTTTCACCGGAGGAAGAAGTTGGAAAAATCATTCAGAACATTTGCTATTATAATGTGAAGGATTTTTTTGGATTCAACCAGTTGCTGTTTTAAAGAAATAAAGATGTAGTGGGTGGTATACAGCATTATTTTATAGAAGGCTGTCGTCGTATGAAATATAGAACAAGTCTTTCCCAGTCTGGTTTTTGCTAAATACATCTTTCTATGTTATGATGGGATCAGGAAAGAAACAGCAAAGGAAGATGTGATACGCCGGATTGGACGGTAAGGTCAGGCGGCAGGGCAGGGAATGGTGAAGAAAAGAATAATATATCTGATATTTACACTAATCATGCTGATGATGGTTGTCATCGGCATTTTAGTGTTACAAAAGAAAATCAAGATTACGCCGGTATTTGCCGGCCGGTTTGAGATAAGAGGGGTTGACGTATCTCACTATCAGGGAACCATCGACTGGCCGATACTGGTCGGACAGGATCTGGACTTTGCCTATATCAAGGCCACGGAAGGAAGCAGCCACGTAGATGAATGTTTTGCTGATAACTGGCAGGAGGCTGGGAAGACAGACCTCTATATCGGCGCCTATCATTTTTTCAGCTTTGAGAGTGAAGGCGCAAAACAGGCGCAGTTCTATATCGATATGGTTGGCAGTCTGCATGGGAAACTGGCACCGGTGGTGGATGTGGAATTCTATGGAGATAAAGGAAGTAATCCGCCGCCAAAGGATGAAGTCGTGAAACAATTACGCAAGATGCTGGAGACCCTGGAGGAGCGCTATCAGGTGAAACCGGTTATCTACACGACTTATCAGGCGTATCACCATTACATCAGGGAGGAGTTTACGGACTATCCTTTATGGATCAGAAATGTTTATTATCAGCCCCTTGCGGCAGGAAATGGATGGACGTTCTGGCAGTATAGTGATACTGCGGTTTTGGAAGGATATCAGGGTTCGGAACAATATATTGATATGAATGTATTCCGGGGGAACAGGGAAGAATTACAAAAATATGTTGTGACATGTGAATAAAAGGATGAAAGAAATAGTCGAATTTATGTTCCGTATGGTATTGATATATAATGTGCAGTATAATGTCGATTTTGGTGGAATATGCCAAAATATTGACGATTGTGAGAATATTTTATGAATATACATTGTATTTAGATGAAAGTAGAAATGATGAGGGTACATATTTTGCTGTCAGTGGAATTATTATAAAAAATGAAGATATTGATATATTAAATGCAGGAATATTAGAAGCAAAGCATTGTATTTGGGATGATGAATATATTGAAAAACTTAAACCAGTATTGCATTGTGTTGAACTTACAACGATAAAAAACTGTTGTTGGAATAATAGATATCTTTCTTCTTATGTACATAGCCATCCTCAATATACACATTTACAAACTCGCAGTGCTTCAGATATTAGAAGTATGTATAATGGTGTATATAGCAAATTGTGCAAATTGGTGAAAACTATTAATGGTACAGTGATAGGATGTTCTATTGATATTAATAAATTTAAATATTTATACGGTGGAGATTTTAAAGTAAATTCTGAATTGTTTTTTGAAGTGGCAATGCAGGAAACTGTAGAAAATTATGCTCATTTTCTTTATAAGAATAATGGGACTGGTAGTGTAGTATATGAATCCCGGAATGATGAAAATGCAAAAAACGATAGATCTCCGGATTTTAAAATGTATCATAATTTTTGTCAGATAAAATCTAGTAACAAAGGTATTTCTTTTATGAATCAGAGTATGATGGCAAAAACGATTCGTTACCTGAATATATTCAGTAAACGGGATGATGTGGCGGGATTGCAATTAGCGGATTTTATTGCATATAATACAACAGCTGTCAAATCGTTTATTAAAGATAATAATAAAACGGAATTTCAAAGAAAAATAGCAGAAAAATGATATAATGGAAGTTTTGATATTGCTGAAAAAGATTTACGTTCTTATTTTGGTATGAAATATGCAAAGAATAGATTAGTAGAAGAAAATGAAAAACTGAAAGAGCAAAACAGGGAATTGTCAAAAATCAGGAAAAATCAATGTGAATAAATAATTGTTGACAATTTTGATGGGAACTCATATACTATCCATAGATACAAAAATGATCATGTAAGGCGTGTTGTTGAAGCAGAAGTGGAGACAGAGAATAGACTTAGATGCTGTTCCGTCATTGTATCTAATCAGGAGTTATATGGAGCAAGATATTAAAAAACAGCTGGAACATCTTAAGTGTATGTACCAGTTGTTTTTTTGTAAAAACTGATTTAGAGGTTTTCTGGAAAATGAAGCAAGGAGTAAAATCTATGACCAGATATATTTTAGAATGTTGTGTAGACAGTGTAGAATCCGCTCTTGCGGCGAAAGAAGGCGGAGCAGACCGTCTGGAACTTTGTGCGGCGCTTATGATTGGCGGTATTTCGCCGGGACTGGCACTGTTTGAACAGGTACGGGCATGCTGCGATCTGCCGGTTCGCGTGCTGTTGCGGCCGCGGTTTGGGGATTTTCTTTATTCGGAGCATGAGTTTCAGATATTGAAAAGAGAAGTGGAACTTTTCCGGAAAGCAGGTGCCGAGGGTGTGGTGATCGGCTGTCTTACGGAAGATGGCAGTCTGCATATGGAACAGATGCAGGAATTGATAGCGCAGGCGGGCGATATGAAGGTCACATTACATCGTGCCTTTGATGTCTGTGCAGCCCCCGTAAAGGCTTATGAACAGGCCCGGGAATTAGGGATTGATACCATTCTGACATCCGGGCAGAAGAGAGATTGTCTGGCAGGAATGTCGTTGCTGCAACAATTGAGTGTTCTGCAAGAGGAGAAGGGTGCCCCACGGATTATGGCGGGAGCGGGCATGACGCCTGATGTGATTCGTCAGTTCCGCGCACAGACCAATATCACCTGCTATCATCTGTCGGCAAAGACAGTAGTGGACAGCGGTATGCGTTACCGCAAAGAAGATGTACCCATGGGTCTTCCGGTCATGGATGAGTACAGTATTTTCAGAACAGACAGCAGGATTGTGGCCGAGGCGAAGAAAGCACTGCTGGAAATAAAGTAAGCGGCGCCTGGCTGTTATAGGCCATATATAAGCACACCGGCAACTGCGGAGAGCAAGATCAGCAGGATAGGCGAAAGGCCGTTTTTCAGGATCTTTTTGGCGCCGAAATAGAGCACTGCCAGAAAGAGGGTTAAGACGGCGGCCTGTATATTCAGGGTTGTGTGCTCCATGCTTGTAAAACAGTTTTGCAGGATCATATAGGCTCCTGTTGCAAGGATGATGCCGGTAATACAGGGTTTCAGGCCTTGCAGTACAGCCTGGACATAAGGACTCTTAAGGGCAGTTTCCAACAGTGCCATAATAAGCAGGATAATCAGAAACGATGGCAGCACAACCGTAAGGGTTGCAATCAGGGCACCAGGGAAACCGGCCTGTGAACTTCCGGCATAGGTGGCAAGATTGACCATAATCGGGCCCGGCGTGCTTTCACTGACAGCGATCATATAGGCCAGCATTTCATCATCCAGCCATCCATAGGATATGACCACATCCCGGATGAGCGGGATTGCGCCGTAAGCTCCGCCAAAAGAGAACAATCCGACTTTCAGAAAACCGAGGAACAGTTCCAGATAAATCATGTCCTGTCACCTCCGTTTCCCACTCTTTTGGTTATGATAGAAACAGAAAGGCTCACGACAGCAGCAGTCAGCATCAGAGCCACTGTTGATATGTGCAGGGCAAAGATATCAATAAGCAGCATTACGGCGAAAGAGCCTGCCATAATGAGGCGGGACAGTATGTTTTTGTGCATTTTGGAAATCATTTTGAGGGCGGCATCGAGAATCAGGATACCCACCGCACATTTAATCCCCCAAAAGGCATGGGCAACCCAGGCAATCTCCAGAAAATGATCCAGGTACATGGAGATGAATAAGATGATGCAGAAAGATGGAAAGGTGACGCCGAGGGTCGCCATCACGGCGCCGGGGAGACCTTTTTGCCGGAAGCCAACAAAAGTGGAACAGTTGATGGCAACAGGTCCTGGTGTGGATTCCGCAATCACGGTTATATTCATCATATCTTCATGGGAAATCCAGTTCTTTTTCTCCACACAGATATTCTCAATCAGCGAAATCATCGCGTATCCGCCGCCAAAGGTAAAGAGGCCGATTTTGAAAAAGGTTAAAAATAAATCTAACAGCAGGTTCATGGTATTCCTCATTCCGGAGCATTTATGCGTCATAAGTTCTGTTTTTTATGTTGCTTATCCTATCAAATGATAGCATATTCATTCCGGTATGGCTATCCCCATATTGCCGGACGGGGCAGCAGGTACGGACTCTTGCGGGATGTATGCGCGGGCTTTCATATTTACAGGCAATGGATGGAATTATATAATAGGACAGAGGTGTTTTTTAAGACAGACAGGAGGAGAGCGAATGGCAGTCTGGGGCCGGAAGAAACAGAGGGTGGATACGAAGAGTACCTGCCGCAGTGAAATAGAGACCCATATAGAGAGGCTGCAAGCCGGTCATGAAAATGCTTCATCTGGATGAGATATCCCTCGAAAATATCAGAAATTATCCGCCTGCTACGAAGAGGTTTCTATATAAGACTTTGATTTCCCCAGCGGTACTTTCCAGACAGGAGGTACAAAGGATTTTAGCGAGGGAAAAGAATGGAAATGAAAAGGCGTTGGTAATCCGCCTCATTCTTCAAAAATATACATGCAGCGATGCAGAGATAGATGCATATATGCAGAATAAGAGTCCCATTGTGAGGCAAAAGGCATACAGAGTTTGATATCCTTTCTTATTACCGGCACAGGCTGCATACCAAAGAGGAGGCCGTAGCCATATTGGGAGTGGGAGAAAACGGCAGTGCAGAGGATGCGGATGTACTGGTGGAGTATCTGTATGCCGACAGACCGCGGCTTGTCAAAAATGCCCTGAAAGCCCTGAGTACTTTACGGGTGGTAAAGATTGGGAAAGTGTACCTTGCAGATGTTTACTGGAAGCATTTAAATGCTTCGGACACCTCGGTTGCCAAAGCGGCATATCAGGCCATTTGTAAAAGTGATATTTCCTATGGCGCTGATAGGTTGTACCAGGCATTGGCAGGCTGTACGGATGACAATACCAGAAAATATCTGGTCAGGCTGCTCGTAAAGGAGCCTTCCTGGGAACGCCTGCCGTATCTTTTGCTTCTCTATGAACCCGGAAGCTGGACGGCCGAAGCGCTGCAGATACGCAGGGCGGTCTGCTTCAGAAGCGTCTATGCCAGGATTACCAGAAAATGGGCGGATTTTATCATGGAGACGATGGAGCAGAGAAAAGACAAGATTCCCGATGGGCTCCGAAAAGAGATTATATTTGATCTGGAGCATATAACGATGATTCCCTGAAGAAACCGGGGAAATTCCGGAGAGGCGGACAAATGATGGAACCCTATGATGAAGAGGAAGATAGAGAATACCGTGCCCGTTATGAGAGAAGGCAGCGTATGCGGCAGGAGAGACAACGGCGCAGGAGAAGACAACGGATGCTCAAAAGGATTCTGTGTTTGGTTATCCTTGGCGTGGTGATGGTTCTGATTGTTGTTGCCGTCAGATCCTGCCGGAAAGCAGGAGAGGATGACACTCCGAAACAGGAGCAGCAGCCGTTTGTTACAGAGCCTTTGGACTGGTCGGAAATCGAGAAAATAATAGAAGAGCAAAGCGGGAAAACCAAACCGGAGGAAAATGAACCGGAGGAAACAGAAGAGGAAGCTGTGGTTTACAGCTTTACGGAAACAGAGGATACAGCAGCTATTAGCAGTGAGGAAGTGATCAGTACACATGCGATTCTGGTGGATGAGAGTTCGGATACCATAGTTGCCCGAAAGGGCACCAGGGAGAGAATCCTGCCGGCATCCATGACAAAGGTTCTGACCATCCTGGTGGCGGCGGAGCATATTTCGGAAGCGGATCTGGACGATACTTTTACGATGACCCAGGAGATTACCGATTATGCTTATGTCAATGACTGTAGTACGGTAGGATTTCTGGACGGGGAAAAAGTACCGGTGCGGGATCTGTTTTACGGAACGGCATTACACTCCGGCGGGGATGCGGCAGTGGGGCTGGCAACTTATGTGGCGGGTTCCCAGGAAGCCTTTGTGGATATGATGAATCAGAAACTGGAGGAGCTGGGTATCGCGGACAGCACCCATTTTACTAATTGTGTGGGGCTTTATGATGAAGCGCATTACAGTACGGTTTATGATATGGCCGTTATCATGAAAGCGGCCGTGCACAATGATCTTTGCAGGGAATTTTTATCGGCGCACATCTATACCACAAAACCGACGGATGAACATCCGGAGGGGATAGAAATATCGAACTGGTTCCTGCGAAAGATTGAGGATAAGGACACCGGCGGGGAAGTGCTCTGCGCCAAGACAGGCTATATTGTCCAGTCCAAAAACTGTGCGGTCAGTTATGGTACCTTTGCGGGCGGAACACCCTATATCTGTGTGACAGCAGGTTCTACCAGCGGCTGGCGGTGCATTTACGACCATGTGGAAATTTACAACAGATATATGCCGTCAAAATAAAACAAGTCCTCCATTGACAGGGTATGACAGGTGTTAAGAGAAAGGCGTATGCTATGCTGAAACTGATTAAAATCGCCATCGGAAGTGCGGTATCCATTTTCCTGGCCGATATACTGGGGCTTGGTTACAGCACGGCGGCAGGTATTATAACGCTTTTGACGATACAGGATACGGTGCGGGAGACCATGATCATTTCCGTGAAAAGAGCAGGCGCCTTCCTGCTGGCCACTGTTCTTGCCTGTATCGTTTTTCAACTGGGGGGATATCATGTATTTTCCTATGGTATCTTTCTGTTTCTTTTCATCGCCTGTTGTATTCCCCTTCATCTTGGAGATGCAGTTTCCATTAATGCGGTGCTGGCCACGCATTATCTTCTGGAAAAGAATATGTCACCGGCGCTTATCGGGAACGAGGCGCTTCTTCTGTTTATCGGGGCAGGGATTGGAACCCTTCTGAATCTGTATATACCGGGGAAAAGCAGGGAGATACGTGCCATGCAGCATCAGTTGGAGGCGGATATGCGGACTGTACTTGTACGGATGTCAGAATATATCCGGAAAGAGGAACGGTCTGATTATACGGGCGCTTGTTTTGATAAGTTACAGGCAGATATCGATGCCGGTAAGAAGCAGGCCTATGCGTACATGAATAATACTTTTTTCCAGGAATCGAAATATTTCATTGCCTATATGAATATGCGGGGGCAGCAGACGGTAGTTTTGCGGGATGTTTATAAGAAGATAATGAATATTGGCAGGATTTTGCCGCAGACGGAGCAGGTGGCAGAGTTGATTTATGAGATTGCCGTTACCTTTGGGGAGACCAATAACGCGAAAAACCTGCTTGCAAAACGGGAGGCGGTACTTTCACAGATGAAAGAATCCAGACTGCCTGTAACAAGACAGGAGTTCGAGGAACGGGCAGTGTTATACGGGATTTTGATGGACTTTGATTATTTCTTGCAGTTAAAGAAGGAGTTTGCCGATTCCCTGACGAAAGAGCAGATTAACAAGTATTGGCAGGGAGACTTGATATAATTGTAACAGATTTGAGGCAGGGGAAAGGGAACGTATATGGATATGAAAAAAACAGTGGCAGAATCCAGAATAGAGCAGGTATACCAGGTACGTCCGGAGCATTTAAACGGTGCCGGAAGACTGTTTGGCGGTAAGTTAATGGAGTGGATTGATGAACTGGCCGGGCTTGTGGGAATCAGGCATGCCCAGCAGGATGTGATAACCGCTTCAGTGGATAACCTGAAGTTTATCAGGGGAGCCTATCTGAAAGATCTGATCGTATTGATTGGCAGAGTGACATTTGTGGGCAAGACTTCCATGGAAGTGCGGGTAGATACTTATATTGAGAGTCTTGATGGGATGCGGAAGCCTATAAACAGAGCCTATCTGACCCTGGTCGCTGTTGACAAGGACGGTAATCCCGTGGAGGTGCCGGGGCTTATCGTGGAGACGGAGGCAGAAAGGGCAGAGTGGGAGGCAGGGATCAGAAGACGTAAGATGCGTGAGCAGAGGAGAGAGGAAGGATTTTAAATAGACAAAAAGGACTGTTTGCAGCAGTCCTTTTTAATTTTCTGGTTGACACGCCTTTGTTCAAAGTGTATAATTTCCATAAAGCGTACACGAGTACGCAATAGAAAATTGCACATAGCAATTTGGACAGAACACTATATTTTGCAGTGAATACAACGAAAATGATACCTGCGTTATGGGAGGAACGCAAAAAATACCCCAACCGCTATAGTCCCCGCGAAAGAACTGATAGACTGTTAGGATATTTTTACATTCGTTATTTTAAAGCATTTTTGCATAAATGTAAAGTGTCTGTCAAAAATCTACAGGAGCGTTATTATCACACAAATACAGACAGGAGGTTTATCCATGAAAAAGAAACTGATAAGTTTATTTTTGAGCGCGGCAATGTGCATGTCATTATTGGTAGGATGCGGCGGAACCGGAAAGGAAACCGGAGGTCAGACAGCAGAGAATGTGGCAGACATACAGAATGAACAGGAGGCAGCAGCAGACACACAGACAGACAATCAGGCCGCAGGTGAGACGGCATCCGGAGAAAAGATTACATTACAGTTCTGGAATGTCTTTACAGGTTCCGACGGAGACATTCTGCGTGAGATCGTAGATAACTATAATAAGACGAATACAGACAATATTGAGATACAGATGGACATCATGCCCAATGACCAGCTCCAGCAGAAGCTTCCGGCAGCAATTGCCACCAATACAGCACCCGATTTCGTGTTGTTTGGTGTGGAGAACATTGCGCCTTATGTGAGCAATGATTCCCTGGAAGATATCAGTGATTTCTGGGATGTAACAGGAGTAGACAAGAGCAATATTTTAGAGAATGTACTGGAATTGTCCCATGTGGATGGCAAGCTGTATGGTGCGCCGATGCAGTATAACGTAAGCTACTTATACTGGAATAAAGATCTTTTTAGAGAAGCGGGATTAGATCCGGAAAAAGCACCTGCCACCTTGGATGAATTGGCAGAGTATGCGGTGCAACTGACGAATCCTGAGAAGAATCAGTTTGGTCTTGCACTTCCTACAAGTGTTACATATATGCAGTTTTTGTGGGCAAATGGCGGCGATGCGGATGATCCGGATACCAATACCAATCTGTTAGATTCAGAAGAAAATGTGAAAACTTTGGAATGGTTGCAAGATCTGACTGTAAATAAGAAAGTATCGCCTAGCAATATCACCGGACCGGAAGCAGACACGATGCTCCAGGCAGGACAGATCGCTATGTATATGAGCGGCCCCTGGCAGATTAATGGATTGCGGGCACAGGGAATTGATTTTGGCATTGCACCTTGTGTGGCGGGCAGTGCAGGCGCCTTCTCACCGGCAGGCGGGTGCAGCTATGTGATTCCCAAGGGTACAGATGAGAGTCATAAGCTTGCGGCATACAAATTTATGCAGTATTGGCTGACGGATGATGTTTTAAAAGAATGGTCACAGAGAAATGGATTCCCGGTATGGTCGAAGACACTGATGGAAGATCCGGAGATACAAAATGATGAGGTACTAAGCGCTATCTCCAAAGCGACAGAAATTGGCCGTTCTTATAATCTGGGTTACGCCCTGGCAAGTCAGATTGACAACGATGTTATGATACCGTTGTTTGAAAAGGTTATGTCTGGCGCGGCAACACCGGAGGCAGCTTTAAAGGAAGCATCTGAGGCAATGGACAGAGTACTTGCCCAGTAAAACGCAGGGAAAGAGAACCGAAAGAACCGTCGTTTTCGGCGGTTCTTTATTCTATACAGGGGGTATTATGGCCAATTTTAAAAAGAAGAAAAGAAGGTATGCGGCGCAGAATCAGAAAAGTGCGTACCTGTTTATATTACCGTCCATGGTAATCTTATCGGTATTTGTCTTTATTCCGCTGTTGGCATCCTTTGTGATCAGCATTACCAATATGAATATTTTTATGAAAGATGTTTCTTTGGTGGGGTTTAAAAACTTCACCCGCCTGTTCGTGGACAGCAGGGTGTCAAATGCGACCTTTAACAGTCTTTATTTCACATTGCTTGAGGTGCCGCTGCAAGTGGGACTGGCACTGCTTTTGACAGTGTGTCTTGCAAAGAACAACAGATATTGTAAGATGCTTCGTTCTATCTATTATCTGCCCTTTGTCTGTTCCATGACGGCAATCGGCATTGTGTGGTCTATGCTGCTTGATCCCAATATGGGGCTGGTGGCTTATTGGCTAAAGCAGGCAGGTCTGGAGACGGTTGCTTTCTTAAAAGACCCGAAATTTGCCATGCCTACGGTGATTGCTGTGACTGCCTGGAAAGGCTTTGGGTATACCCTGACGCTTCTTGCGGCGGCGGTACTGAACATTCCACAGTCCTTATATGAGGCGGCGCAGATGGACGGGGCGGGGAGCTTCCAGAAGTTTAGGCATATCACAATCCCGGGAATCTGGTCAACCATCAGTTTCTGTATTGTCACGACTACCATAAGTGCCATGCAGATGTTTGATCAGGCATATGTTATGACCAAGGGCGGGCCGCTTAACAAGACAGAGACAGTGGTGCAGTATATTTATGACAGGGGATTTCAGACAGCGCCTTACGATCTGGGATATGCATCAGCTATTTCCGTGTACTTGTTCGTAATCGTGGCAGTGATGACTTTTGTCCTGCGTAGATTCATATTGAAACGAGGGGAGGATGCAGATGCATAAGAGGAAGAAAATAAAGAAGATAAAGTTATCTGAGGCAGTGGGATATCTTTTTACCCTTCTGGTCGCCTTTACGGTACTGGTTCCTATTTTATGGCTGTTGGTTTCCTCCTTTAAGACGGATGTGGGAGTGATCAAATTTCCGCCCCGTTTTTTCCCGGAGGAATGGACACTGCATCAGTATCTGTATGTGGGGGACAGTATTCCCATCTTTGATATGACCAGAAATACGGTGATCTTTGCGGGCGGCGTGACAGTGATCAGTCTGTTGTTTGATTCCATGGCAGGGTATGCCTTCGCCAGGATGCGTTTTAAGGGCTCTAAGGCTTTGTTTTCCATTATTCTGCTGACGATGATGGTACCCTTTCAGATTATTATGACGCCGCTTTATATTGAGGTTTATAAGCTGCATTTGCTGGACAGCTATCTGGGACTGATTCTGCCCCGGGCTACCAGCGCATTTGGCATTTATATGATGAGTTCTTTTTTTGAGGGACTGCCGAAGTCTCTGGAAGAATCGGGACGGATAGACGGTATGAGCGAATTTCGGATTTTCCGTTCTATCATGATGCCATTATGTAAACCGGCATTGGTCAGTCTGGGTATTTTCCATTTTATGAATAACTGGAATGACCTGCTGTATCCACTGATGCTCACCAGTTCTCAGAACAAAAGGACATTGTCGGCAGGCCTGGCAGTTCTGGTGGGAAATAAGGTAATCAAATACGGCCCTACGCTGGCGGCGACGATGATATCCCTTACCCCGCTTCTGGTGTTGTATATTTTCTGTCAGAAGTATTTTATAGAAGGGGTGGCAGCTGCCGGGGTGAAGGAATAGAAATAGGACAAAAGATAGAAGGATCAGATAACAGAGGCAGAACTGCCTGAAAGAACGATATCAATATAAGACAGGAGAAGATATAACGGTATGGAGAAAATAAAGGCGCATATCATTGTGAATAAGGATTTTGTAAGGGGAGAGATTGACAGGAGAATCTATGGCTCCTTTGTGGAACATATGGGGCGTGTGGTTTATTCCGGTATTTATGAGCCAGGGCATGAGACGGCGGACGAGGATGGATTTCGCACAGATGTATTGGACAAGGTAAAGCAGATGGGTGTAACAGCCGTGCGTTATCCCGGGGGGAATTTTGTGTCCTGTTATGACTGGCGTGACGGTGTGGGGCCGGTGGAAGAACGCCCCCGCAGGCTGGAGATTGCATGGCGCTCCATTGAAACCAATGAGATTGGAACCAATGAATTTATGAAATGGGCCAGGAAGGCGGGAGTCGAACCGGTATTTGCAGTGAATCTGGGGACAAAGGGCATTGAGAATGCGGTGTCTCTTGTGGAATACTGCAATATCAAAGAGGGCACATACTACAGCGACTGGCGCAGGGAACACGGGGCAGACGAACCGTATGGTATTAAGACATGGTGTCTTGGCAACGAGATGGACGGAGACTGGCAGATTGGTCATAAAACAGCCGAAGAGTATGGAAGATTGGCACAGGAGACGGCAAAGGCCATGAAGCAGGTGGACAACAGCATTGAACTGGTATCCTGCGGCAGTTCCAAGTCCGATATGAAGACATACCCTGACTGGGAGGCACAAACGCTGAAGTATACATATCCTTATGTGGAGTATGTTTCCCTGCATCAGTATTATGGGGGACAGGAACTTGGGACAAGGAATTTCCTCTCTCAGTCCCTGGATATGGAACAGTATATTCAGACTGTGATCGGAACCTGTGATTATGTCAAAGCATGGCATCGCTCGGATAAGACTCTTTATATCAGCTTTGACGAGTGGGGCGTGTGGTCGGTGCCGGATCAGGTGGTGGCGGCTTCCGTGGATGAAAGGCCCTGGCAGGTTGCGCCTCATTTAAGTGAGCAGATTTATACTATGGAGGATGCCTTGCTGTTTGCCGGGATGATGATGAATTTCTTAAAGTACGCAGACCGCATTAAGATTGCCTGTCAGTCTCTTCTGACCAATATCAGTGCGGCTATCATGACCAGACGGGGAGGAGAGGTATGGGTACAGCCGATCTATTATCCTTTTATGCATATGGCGCATTATGGTGTGGGGAAAACCCTGCTTGCCGTGGATGAGATACCATCCTATGACTGTGATCTCAGAAAAGCTGTTCCCTGTGTGGACTATGTGGCTGTATCCAATGAAGAGGGCAAAGAAGTGGTGCTCTTTGCCGTAAACCGTATGGAAGAGGAGGCAGAGATAAAGCTGGAATTACAGGGATTTAACGCAGTCTGTGTGACAGAGCATGTTGTTATGCACTGTGCGGACATAAAGACCAGCAATCTGGAGGAGCATGACGCCGTAAAGCCGCGGCAGACGGATAACAGCAGTCTGCATGACAATATTGTGACAAGTTTTTTGCCGTCTTTTTCCTGGAATATGGTACGAATCGAAATTCTGTGATAGAATAGATTATACTATATTTTTAGCGGGGGAATAAACGGTGGCGATAACTGCAAAGGAACTTGCCGAAATGTGCGGTGTTTCAAGGATGACCGTGCATCGGGCACTTACGGATACGGGAAGGATCAATCCGCAGACCAAGGAACTGATTCAGGCGAAGGCGAAGGAATGTGGATACCGCCCGGATCTGCTGGCAAGAGGATTGGTAAAAGGGCAGACCTTTTATATAGGCGTGGTGGTATTGGATGTAAATAACAGATATTTCTCGCAGATGCTCAGCGCTATTGGGACAGAAGCGCGCAAACACGGTTATTTTGTCAACATCACACTTCATGAAGAGAATAAGGAGATGGAAAAGGAGCAGTTGGAGAGGCTGGTGGATTACCATGTGGATGGCATCATTCTTTCCTCTGTCAACCAGGGAAATGAGTACCGGGATTTCTTAAGAAGTCTGGATACGCCCATCGTCACCATAGGCAACAGGATTGCCGACGGCATACCCTTTGTGAGTATAGAGGAGAAAAAGGCGGCAAAAGAGGCAACAGAGACGATCCTGCAAAAAGGTTATGAAAAGATTGTCTTTGTGTGTCCGGCGGTGGAGCAGACAGAAGACAATACCTATGTGCACAGACAGCGTCTGGAGGGTTTTACAGAGGCGGTAGAGCAGTGGAACAAAACACAGGAGCCGCGGGTAGAAGGCCTTGTGATTGGTGTCAGGGATGGATTTGCAAAACGGACCTATGAAGAACTGCAAAGCAGCGGAAAGAGGACGGCTTTTTTCTGTTCCGGAGATGTTTTTGCACTGGATATTATGAAATATATGACTGGAAAGGGTAAGAAAGCCGGAGCTGATTATGGCATTGTAGGGTTCGATGGCATTGACATTCTTGACTATGTGACGCCGCGGCTGTGTACCATATATAATCCGGTGGAGCCCGTGGCAAAAGAGGCGGTGAAGCTTCTTTTCAAGCTGATGAAAGGAGAAGCATCCCAGGACGAGACGATCATATTGGACTGTCAGATGATGGAGGGGGAGACATTGTGAGAAGCAGTGTCTCCTCTTTTGATGAATTGTACTTCATTCCATAAAATCCATGGGAGTATATCGAAAGTACCAGAAGGGGCTTCCTTTTGGGAACAGTTCGTGGTATGATATCTCCGAAAGTTTGTTTTGGTGAAAAGGAGCGATGCGAATATGTTAGCGAAAAAGTCAGACTCCCGCTCTGGCCGCAAAATGAGGAGGAGTCTCAATGGAAGAATATTGAGAAATACAACATTCAATATTCTGGTCTTGGTGGCAGTATGTTGTGTGATTATGGCATTTTCTATGCAATCATTAGCGAACAGCATTTTATTGGACAGTTTGCAGCCTATGGCCAGGCAGTCGGCTAAGACGGTGGAAGCAAATATACATATGCTGGCGGACCGCATGATGGTGATTGCCGGAGATTCCAGAATGAGTATAGCTGGTATTGGGGATGGGGCGGCACCAGCTGATTCGGATACTGAGTCAGTAAAAGAAGGCTGGGAGGCTGTTTTGGTAGAAGCGGCCGAAATTTATGAATTTCACACGATTGCCCTGTACGATTTGAACGGCAGTCTGGTTCAGGGAATAGATGGGGCTCCGGAAAGCCTGGAAAGTGGATTTTTGGCACTTTTGCAGGAGACAGATAATCTGACGACCCATGCAAGTACTGTTTTTCAGGATGAGCTTGGGATTACTATGGGTATGCCGGTGAAAGAGGATGGTGAGACAGCCTTTTATGTGGTGGGTGTCTATAAATATGATGCGTTGAATGATGTGTTAAACAGCATCAACATAGGTAAAAATGGAATGGCTTATATGGTGAATCGGGAGGGAATCGTTACGGGGCATCCGGATCAGTCGAAGGTCATGGACAAAAATACGTTGCTTGAGCTGAGTGGTGGTAACGAGGAGGCTATTAAGAGTGTGACCACAGGGGAGACAGGAGCGACAGAATTTGTCATTGACGGGCAGCATATGCTGGTTGCTTTTTCACCCATTAGGGGTACACAATGGGCATTGGTCATTCAGGTGCCGAAGTCAGATTATAATAGTTTGATTAATGGAGCAATGGTGGCAGCAGGGGTATGCACCTTGGTGATGCTGCTGATTTCCATTTTGTTAATCTTGAAAATGGCCCGCTCAATCTCCAAACCGGTAAAGAATGTGACAAGTCGAATGATTTCTCTTTCGGATGGTGATCTGCATACAGAGGTGACGCATGTCCAGTCCGGAGATGAGTTGGAGATCATGACCAGTACACTGACAAATACCATAGAAAGCGTTAATCGGTACATATCAGATATCCGGCAGGTATTAAACGGAGTTGCAGACGGCAATTTGCAGATTGAGCCTCAGGTGGAATATAAAGGAGACTTCACCTTGATTCGGAGTAGTCTTGGGACTATACTTCAGTCTATGAACGAGACCATTTTGGGCTTTCAGGCAGCAGCGACCCGGCTTGCCAGTATGGCAGAAGAACTGAGTGGACAGTCCGGGCAGCTGCATCAGGCATCTTTAGAGCAGAATCAGGCAACAGAGGCTTTGGTGGGTGAAGTGTCACATGTAAAAGAACAACTTGCCGATGTTGCAAAGAGCAGTGATCAGGCAAGAGTCATGACTGGAGAGATTACCAGAAGAGTGCAGGAGGCAAATACACAGATGACTGCTCTTTCCAATGCCATGAACGATATCAGTTCCAATGCTCAGGAGATTACGACCATTGCCAAGGCGATTGACGATATCGCTTTCCAGACCAGTATACTGGCCCTTAATGCTTCTGTGGAAGCGGCCCATGCGGGAAGCGCGGGTAAAGGATTTGCCGTTGTGGCGGAAGAGGTTAAGGATCTGGCGGGTAAGAGCGCCCAGGCAGCTAAAACTGCTGTAGAAATCGTGGAAAATACCAGAGCTGTTATCCAGACAGGGGTGAAATTAAATGTCAGTACGGCTGAATCGCTTAAGGCCATTAATAGCGTTTCCATCGATATCAGCGAAATTTCAGACCAGCTGGTGGCAGCAGTACAAGGACAGGAGAGTGCACTGATCAGTATGGAGGAGCGGATTGAGACAATTTCCTCCATTGCTGACAGGAATTTACAAAATGCAGGCGGAACAAGCCAATCCAGTGGACTTCTGGCAAAAGAAGCCGAGGAACTTCATGTACAGGTAAAGAAATTTGCTTTGAAGGAGGAATATGACAAATGAAACGGATGCTTAGCATAGTACTGATTCTGGCAGGTATAATGTTGTTGACAGCCTGTGGTGATCAGACCGGTCTTCAGGACGGGTACTATACCGCACAGGCTTCTGAGTTTAATTTTGGTTGGAAAGAATATATCACGATTATGGTTAAAGGCGGAAGTATTGTCTCTGTAGAGTATAATGCGGAAAATGCCAGTGGATTTATCAAGAGTTGGGATAATGCATATATGCAGACAATGCTGCATAGCAACGGCACTTATCCTAATGAGTACACCCGCTATTATGCCGGTCAGCTTTTAGAAGGACAGGGAGAGGAGAAGATTGATGCCTTGACTGGAGCAACTTCCTCTTATGGTTCCTTCCAGAAACTTGCTGTTGCGGTGATAGAGCAGGCAAAACAGGGAGATTCCAGTATTGTGATTGTGGATACATCCCATTAAGAATTGATTTGTCTGTATGCAATTCAAGTAACAAGTAAAAATAACAAAAGAACGGAGAAGGACAATGAAAAAGAAAAAACTGTTACGGGGAATCGGTGTGCTGATTCTATGTCTGGCACTTTTACCGATTACCACATTTGCAGCAGAAGGTGAGGCAGAGTATACATCTGCCATGTATGCCACTTTCTGGGCGCTGGTTCCGCCAATCGTAGCGATTGTGCTGGCACTGATCACCAAGGAAGTATACAGCTCCCTGTTCATCGGTATTCTGGTGGGCGGACTGTTTTATTCCGGTTTCTCCTTTGAGGGAACATTGACACACATTTTTAATAACGGGTTTGTTGCCGTGTTATCGGACAGCTACAATGTGGGTATCCTCATATTCCTGGTGATATTGGGGGCTATGGTGAGCCTTATGAACCGGGCGGGAGGATCTGCGGCGTTCGGTCATTATGCCAAAGAGAAGATTAAGACACGTGCAGGGGCACAGCTTGCTACCGTGGCACTGGGTGTACTGATCTTTATTGACGATTATTTTAACTGTCTTACCGTGGGAAGCGTGATGAAACCTGTGACGGACGAACATAAGGTTTCCAGGGCGAAGCTGGCGTATCTGATTGATGCCACGGCGGCGCCTGTGTGTATTATCGCACCGATTTCTTCCTGGGCGGCAGCGGTGTCCGGGTTTGTGGAGGGCGAGGATGGTTTTTCCATTTTTATCCGTGCCATTCCCTATAATTTCTATGCTATCTTAACGATTGCGATGATGATTGCGCTGGTGGTCATGAACATAGATTTCGGGCCCATGAAATCCCATGAAATCAATGCACTGAAAGGGGATCTGTTCTCCACGAAAGAAGGCGCTTCCGTCAAGGAGGGAGAGATTGTGGCCCCCAAGGGGAAGGTGATAGACCTTTTGATTCCGATTATCATGTTGATTGCCTGCTGTGTAATCGGCATGATTTATACGGGCGGATTTTTTGAGGGTGCAGGCTTTGTGGAGGCGTTCTCCAATTCCGATGCTTCTGTGGGACTGGCACTGGGAAGTATCTGCGCCATGATACTGACGGTCATCATTTATCTGATCAGAAGAGTCTTAAGTTTTACAGATTGTATGAAATGTCTGCCTGATGGCTTTAAGGCCATGGTTCCGGCAATCCTGATCCTTACCTTTGCCTGGACGCTAAAAGCCATGACAGATTCTCTGGGGGCGGCGGTCTTTGTGGCAGATGCGGTACAGAAGAGCGCAGGGTCATTCATGAATTTCCTGCCGGCGATTATTTTCCTGGTGGCATGTTTCCTGGCTTTTTCCACGGGAACTTCCTGGGGCACTTTCGGTATCCTGATTCCGATCGTGGTCAATGTGTTCATGAATACCAATCCGCAGCTGATGATCATTTCCATCTCCGCATGTATGGCGGGTGCGGTGTGCGGCGATCACTGTTCCCCCATATCGGATACCACGATCATGGCGTCCGCCGGCGCCCAGTGTGACCATGTGAACCATGTATCCACGCAGCTTCCTTATGTTATTGTGGTGGCGGTGATTTCCTTTGTTACCTATGTGATAGCCGGATTTACACGGAGCGCATGGATTTCTCTGCCGGTGGGAGTTATATTGTTGATTCTTACCTTGTTTGCTGTTAAGAATATGCAGAAGGAATGATTCTGAGACAGGACAGCAGAAGGATAGTTTCTGTTAACAAAGATTTATAAGGCAGGCCAAATGTTAACTTTTTAAAATGATGGTTGACAATTGGCCTGCTTTTTGTTACTTTTAAGTACGGAATTATTGATTGGCAGTAACTATCATACAGGAACAGGCATCCAGGCTGTCAGTTTCTGGGAAAAGGTGAGGATGAAAAATGGAACAGAAGAGTAAAATTCAGAAAATGGCAATGTGCAGCTTGTTTACGGCGCTGACGGCTGTGGGGGCTTTTATCAAGATACCGGTGCCGGTGGTTCCCTTTACCTTACAGTTTTTATTTACCATGCTGGCGGGGCTTCTCCTGGGCGGAAAACTGGGGGCGGTCAGTGTGGGTGCCTATGCGTTGCTGGGCCTGGCAGGTCTGCCCATATTTGCCGAGGGCGGCGGATTCTGGTATCTGTTAAAGCCTAGCTTTGGCTATATATTGGGTTTCATTCTGGGGGCCTATGTGACCGGCAGGATGACACAGAAGCCTGAGGGACTGACTTTTAGAAAGATTCTGTTTGCCAATTTCGTTGGTCTTGCTATTGTCTATGGAGCCGGGATGGTGTACTACTATATCATCTGCAATTATGTGATCAATACACCCATCGGATTGTGGCCGCTTTTCCTGTATTGTTTTCTGTTGGCAGTGCCGGGGGATATCTGTCTGTGTTTCCTGGCGGCAGCCCTGGCAAAACGGCTTAAGCCGATATTGGCCAGAATGTAGATATGTGATATAAAAGAGTTGATGGAGTGGTGGGAGTCGTTTGAAAGTGGAGGTTTGCTATGGGTTATGTATCAGAAATGAAAGATAAGGTGTTACAGGGAGAAGAGATTACCAGGCAGGAAGCGCTCAGGCTTATGGAGGAGCCGCTTGTGGAATTGCAGGAGGCGGCGGACGAAATCCGCAGGAAACTGTGCGGAGAAGGTTTTGACATCTGTACGATTGTCAACGGAAAGTGCGGCAGATGTTCGGAGGACTGTAAGTACTGTGCCCAGAGTGCCCACTATCATACGGCCTGCGAGGAGAGTTATCCCTTGCTTTCCACAGAAGAACTGGTGGCAGGGGCAAAGCACAATGAGGCCCAGGGAGTGCTGCGGTATTCCATTGTTACATCCGGCAAGCGTCTTTCCGGGAAAGAGGTGGAGCAGGTGTGCGAGAGCATCCGCAGAATCAAGGAAGAGACGTCCATAGAGGTATGTGTGTCTTTCGGTCTGCTGGAGGAGGCACAGTTTCGCAAGATTAAGGAGGCGGGTGCATCAAGGGTGCACTGTAACCTGGAATCTTCGGCCCGGTATTTTCCTTCTGTCTGTACCACCCATACCTATGAGGAGAAGATCGAGACGCTGAAAGCGGCAAAACGGGCGGGGCTGTCCATCTGTTCCGGCGGAATCCTGGGGCTGGGAGAGACCATGGAGGATCGGATCGATATGGTACTCACAGCTAGGGAACTGGGCGTAAAGTCCATTCCGGTGAATCTCCTAAATCCCATCCCGGGAACTCCCTATGAGGAGAGAAAGCCCTTGACCAATGAGGAGGCTTGCAGATGTGTGGCTTTGTTCCGCTTTCTGATTCCGGATGCATCAATCCGGCTGGCTGGCGGCAGGGGATTGGTGGGAGATAAAGGAGAAGCCTGTTTCCAAAGTGGAGCCAATGCGGCCATTTCGGGAGATATGCTGACAACAGCCGGTATCACGGTGGAGACGGATTTGGAACTCATACATAGATTAGGATTCGAGGTGAAACGCTGTCATGGCTAAGAAGATTTTTATTGCCGGAACGGGCACGGATGTGGGAAAGACTTTTGTGACCGGTCTGCTCATCAAAAAGTTACAGGAAAACGGGATGAAAGCAGCCTATTATAAGGCGGCCATGAGTGGTAATGAGCGGACCAAAGAGGGGGCGTTGATTCCAGGGGATGCCCTGTATGTGAAGACGGTATCGGGAATTGCACAGCCCCTTGCACAGATGTGTCCTTATATCTATGAGACGGCGGTTTCCCCACACCTTGCTTCACGTATCGAAGGCAATCCTGTGGTATTGGAAGAGGTGGTAAAGGGGTTTGAGGAAGTCTGTCTTCAGTATGACTATGTAACCATGGAGGGAAGCGGCGGGATCCTGTGTCCTATCTGCTTTGACGAACAGGAACTGTGGCTGGAGGATGTGATCAGACGGCTGGGGTTATCCAGTCTGATCGTGGCGGATGCAGGACTTGGCACCATCAACAGCGTGGTGCTGACCGTGGAATATATGCGGGCAAAGAATCTCCCCGTGAAGGGAATCCTCTTCAATCATTTTCATCCGGGAGACAGGATGGAGGAGGATAATCTGTGCATGTGTGAGCACAGAACCAAGCTGCCGGTGATAGCCTGTGTGGAGGACGGAAGCGGGGAACTGGATATGACCATAGAGCAGTTGACTGCGTTGTATGAGGAATAGAAATCTGAACAGAGCCAATGGAGAGAAACAATTATGATCTGGTATCCTTATCAACAGATGAAAACCATGAAAGAACCTTATAAGATTATAGATGCCGAAGGCGTGTTCTTAAAGACGCCCGAGCGGGAGATGATTGATTCCATCTCTTCCTGGTGGAGTGTGATTCATGGCTATAAGCATCCGGTGCTCACGGAGGCAATCAAGTCGCAGGCAGATCAGTTCAGTCATGTGATGCTGGGCGGACTGACTCATGAACCGGTGTTAAAGCTTGCAGATAAACTGCGGGATTTTCTGCCGGGAGATTTGGATTACTGCTTTTTTTCCGATTCTGGAAGTGTTGCTGTGGAAGTGGCCTTAAAGATGGCGCTTCAATATTATGTAAACCAAGGAGAAATGGAACGGACTAAGGTGCTTTCCCTGACCCATGCGTATCATGGGGATACCTTTAAGACCATGGAAGTGGGAGACGATGAGGATTATCATTTTATCCTGGAAGCCTATGGGGAGAAGAAGGATGTGATTCATGTTCCCACACAGATTCCGGCCCTGGAGCAGGCTTTTGAAATGTATCACCAGCAATTGAACTGCTTTATTGTGGAGCCGCTTTTGCAGGGAGCGGGCGGTATGCGGATGTATGATGTTTCTTTTCTTATAAAGGCCAGGGAGCTTTGTGACCGTTATGGAGTCCTGTTGATCTTTGACGAAGTGGCGACAGGATTCGGACGTACCGGCAATCGTTTTGTGGCGGATCTGGTACAGCCGGATATCCTGGTGCTGGGGAAGGCTCTGACCGGCGGGTATATCGGACATGCGGTGACGGTGGCCAACCGGAAGGTGTACAATGGATTTTACAGCGATGATTCGGATAAGGCCTTGATGCATGGCCCCACCTTTATGGGCAATGCGTTGGCATGTAGTGCGGCGCTTGCGTCCATAGAGCTTTTTGAAGAAGAGGATTATATGTCTAAGATTTATCGGATCGAAGAGATTACCAGACGGGAAATGGCAGGATTTACGAACGATAAAATCAAGGAAGTAAGGATGATGGGCGGATGTGTCTGTGTGGAGGTAAAAGAGGCTGATACCCTGAAAGGATATCAGCAGTTTGCCTATGAGCATGGCGTGTTCAGCCGTCCTTTCCTGAACTGTATGTACGCTATGGTTCCTTATATTATATCGGAGGAACAACTGGTCAGAGTCCTGGATACCATGAAAGCATGGTTTGCGTAAAACAGGATATGGATTTCGGACATTGCTTTCACTTATTCTGAATATATGATATAATAGCCGCACGGGGAAAGGAATCGGCGGTTATATCATAGAAAGGAATAAGTGAAATGTTGGTACTGGTTAAGACACCTGCGGCGTGTCTTTTGATTATGATATACATGATAGGCTTTTATTACAGAAAGCCTCATATTCCGATCAGGTCCACGAAAATATTTCAGGGGCTTATTGCTGTGGCGGTCTTCAATTCTTCCTTTGACCTGATTACGATCTGTACGGTAAATAACAGGGATGTAGTGCCGGATTCCCTGAATCTGGCGGCACATATTATTTATCTGATGTCTATTCTGGGATTTGTTTATCTTTTGTTTGTCTATATGAGAAGCTATCTGGAAACAAATCTTCGGTTTTCTAAAGCGGTTAGAATACTTCACAGCCTGCCTTTTATGGTATCCACTGTGGGGATTTTTCTGTTACCCATCACCTATGTTCATGGAAAAGCAACGGATTATTCTCTGGGGCCTAAGGCGTATGCCTTGTATGGAAGTCTGGTCATTTATCTGATTCTGATTTTGTATTACTGTCTTCGCTATTGGAAGATTATGGATGAGGACAAAAGGCTTGCAATTGTACTTGCCGTACCTCTTTATGTAGTTACGGCATTGATTCAGATGCTGATTCCGGAAACCTTAGTGGTGGTGGTCTGTTCTACACTGATTCTTCTGGGACTGATACTGAGTAATGAAAATACAGAAAAATATGTGGATGAGAAGACCACATTATTTAACCAATATTCTTTTGAGAAAGTGTTGGAGGAAGTTGATTTTGAGAAACAGAAACTTGTCATAGCCGTTCTTTGTTTTTGTAAGACAGAGAACACGCTTGACTGGAAACAGGATGTGCAGATCTTAAATGACATACATAAAGAGATAAAACAGTATCATTTGTATGGATATCGTGTGGGTGAAAGCGGTGTGGTATTTATCAGCAGTGGCGAGGAGAAGGCTCAGGCCATGCTGGAGAAAATCCAGGGCAATGTGGAAAATAAATATGGCAAAGATACCATAAATATTGAAACGAAAATACTCACGAAAGATGCCACGGTGACCAAGTACAGTTGTATGCGCAATATTATTGTATTCTGTTCGGAGGTGGGCAGCCGGCTTGCCTATATTGATTATCTCACCAATATCTATAACCGCAATGCATTGGAGCGGGATCTGGATAAGCAGCAGGAACAGGCAGATATTTATTATTTTATTGCCGATTTGAATGATCTGAAATTAGTGAACGATACCATCGGCCATTCTGCCGGCGATAAACTGTTACAGGGGTTTGCCCGCCTGCTGGCGGATGCGGCCGGGGAAGACGGCAGGGCATACCGGCAGGGCGGGGATGAGTTTGCTGTATTATATAACAAAAATGCAGTGGATTTTGTGCAGGACTTAGAGAGACGGTGTAAAGAATATAATCAGTCCAGCGCGGTTCCTGTCAGCTACGCTATCGGTTATTGTCTGCTGGAAAAGGAAGACTTCCGGGATGTGGCGGATCAGATGATGTATGAAGATAAACGGCGCAAAAAACAGCATCGGCCAGGACGGTGATCCAGGCCCCTTGATTACGTATGGGAAATCACATCAGCCTTCCGGTTTCGGAGGGCTGTTTTTCTTTTTTTGAAACTTTTCAGCCACCAGAAAAGTCTATATAGTAAAAGAACAAAACAGAAAGGTGCGTACCTGTTATGAAAGAAATATTATATGAGAGGTTGATCCAGTATATCCTGGAGAATCAAGACCGGTTTTACAGAGTGGCTTATAGTTACACTAGGCATCAGGAGGACGCTCTTGATGTTGTCCAGAGTGCAGTCTGCAAAGCGCTTGAGGCGCATAAAGGCATCAAGAATGAGGATGCGATCAGGACCTGGTTTTACAGAATATTAATTAACGAGTGTCTGACGGTAATAAAAAAGCGGAAAAGGCTTCTGCTGACTGATGATACTTTGAAACAAGAGGAGGTGTATTACGAAAAAGGCTATGAGCAGGATAATGATATGGAAATGGAAGAAGAACTGGATAGATTGGAGCCTGATGTACAGGGAATTATAAGACTCCGGTTTTTTGAAGAACTGTCCTTGAAGGAAATATCCTGTATTACCGGATTGAATCTGAATACAGTGAAAACAAAGCTCTATCGTGGCCTAAAACAGTTAAAAGTAAACATTCAGGAGGCGGATTTATGAGTAAATTAGAAGCAATGAAAGAAAGATATGATCAGATTATTATTCCGGAGGAACTTAATATCCGGATACAGCAGGAGATACAGAAGTCAAGGATACAGCAGGAAGAAAAAAGAAGAGATGGCAGAAGAAATATGTTCAGGAAGATGATTCGCAGTATGGAAGCAACTGCCGCGGCAGTATGTATTCTGTTCACAGCTGCCCTGAATACGAGTCCGGTATTTGCCAAAGAGGCGGGAGAGCTTCCGGTGATCGGGGGATTGGCAAGAATACTGACCTTCCGCTCTTACGAAACGGAAAAAGATGACATAGCATTGTCTGTGGAAATACCAACAATAGAGATGATCGAAGAGGATACAGGAATTACGGTGGATGAGATCAATCAGGAAATCCTTGCCCGCTGTAATCAGTATGCAGATGAGGCAGTCATGCGCGCAGAAGAATACAGGACAGCTTTTCTGGAAACAGGAGGGACACTGGAAGAATGGGCAGCGCATAATATAAAGATTATTGTTGACTATGAGATAAAACAGCAGAGTAACGATTATCTTTCCTTTGTCGTGAGAGGAAGTGAAAACTGGACAAATGCCTATGGTGAATCCCAATATTATAATCTGGATTTAAATACAGGTAAGATTGTCACTTTAAAGGATATTCTGGGTAATGATTATGTGGAACTGGTAAACAGGAGCATCAGGGAGCAGATTGCTGAAAGACAAAGAGCAGGTGAAACATTTTTTACAGCAGAGGAAGGAGGGTTTGCAGGGATTTCGGAAGATGTAAAGTTTTATATCAATGGGAATAACTACCCGGTCATTGTTTTTGAGAAATACGAAATCGCCCCCGGTTCATCGGGAGAAGTTGAATTTGAAATTACAGGAGGAGACCAGCAGGATCCGGCTACAGAAATGGCAGAGGAAGAAACAACAGAAAACCCGGCACAGATATCAGAGAGATATGAGGATAACTTTGCAGTTGACAGTGAGGCGGCAAAGGAATTTGCCCGGCAAATTAAAGATGCAACAGCCCAAAAAGATTTGGAGGCGTTTGCAGAACTGACTGCGTTTCCGGTTTATGTGGGGCTGCCGGGGGTGGATGTGGTAGAGACGAAGGAAGACTTTCTGAAGCTTGGAGCAGATGCGGTGTTTACGGAGGGGCTGCTTAAATCTGTAGAGGAGGCTGATATCGATCATTTTCAGCCCAGCATGGCTGGATTCTCTGTTTCGGACGGAGGGACAGCCAACATAAACTTTAGCGTGTCAGACGGGGTACTGGCAATCAACGGCATTAATTATTGATGGTGATATAAAAGAAAAATGTTAAAAGTTGCAAAAATCTTTTGCTGGATGAGGTTCAGATACTCGATTGTTTTGAGGCGGTATTGAATGGATATTTACGCAGAGATAATATGGACATTTATGTAACGGGAAGTAATACGGTATCGGCTCATTATGATGAGTATGGAATCCTGATTTGTTTTATCAGGTTACCGCTCCCGGACCATCGCAAGATAGCCGATGGTAATGGTCCACACATAAGCACAGGTCTTGGGAATCATGAGCATACCGATCATCGGCACTGCATCAGCCCAGAGTACCACCGGAATATAGAAACCAAAACTGAGGACGATCGTCAGCCACATATATCTAAACTGCGCGTCCTCGTGTTTTTTTGCACTTTTATAGAATAAAATAATCACCAAAAGTCCCAGCAGGGCAAACGGGATGTTGCGATAAATCCTCCAGGAGAGTGGGGAGTCGACGCTCAGCCACTTATTCTGCGGGAAGAAACACAGGACAATCCGCGTGAGGGACAACAGATATACTATCACGGTTAATATTGGATAACCCTTGATGTGATATCGTGTTCTCCATACATAATATAAGAGAATATAAAAAACAGTCATGGTAATGGAAGTGACGAATTTTCCGGCGCCTAGGGAGACCGTGAAGTGATCCAGACCGGTTGTGCAAAGCGCCAGGGCGCGCGGGATTAAATGGAACGCATCGCCCGCTCCAAGCACCACGGCCATGATACCAAATAAACGGTACTGTCGGTTACCGTTACTCTTTATGATCATGAGGATGCCCATGGTAATGACCGTGAGCAGATATGTTGCGTCAAATAAAGTTTCTACGATTGCCTGCATGGGAGGCCTCCTTTTCTGTTTTTATCCGAATCACGGCTCAAGTGTATCACGCTTTCGTATCGTCATCAAGGCGTATCTTTGATATATTCTGCAATATCATACAGCTCACAATCCAGAACATCACATAATTTATCAAGCGTATTGGTACTTACGCTTTCATTCTTGCGCAGCCGGTCCAGCTGGCCGGTACTGATTCCATAGGTGTTGATTAGTTTGTATTGTGAGATACCGCGTTTCTTTAAAGTTTCCCAAAGTTTTGTATATACAATCATTTATTTCTCCATCATTTTGGTTGCCTTGTAAAAGTCATGTTTGTTGTAGTTATGATATAAGGATACGTGCGAAAAAAGTCTTGCGTAATGCCCGATATCGGGCTATACTGAAACAGGAAATGTATCTTACGTCAAAAGAAGAAAAGCAGGTGGGAAGATGGAAACAGCCAATATACTATGTGAGAAAAAAGAACAGATTATGCTGAATGACCTGTTTGAAGATTTTAAGATATTATTGCAGGATAGTGATGCCGCAGAGGAGAAGGAAAAGGTTAAAAACAGCCTCAGGAAAATGGCTGACAACACAGCCTATCTGATTTTGGGGGAGGAAGGGGCCGGCAAAACCAGTCTTTTAAATGCGCTCTTTCAGGAAATGGCATCGTTTTCGGATGATTTCCCCGGGGAAATATGTGAATACCGCTGGGGAGAACAGGAACTGACAACACCCCCGGCGGACGGTGTCCAGAAGAAGTTTGTCACCATGGAAAATATGAGAGGTATTTCCATTGTGGATACCAAAGGAATCAACCGATTTACGGGGGAAACCAGAAAGAAGATAAGAGAACAGATAGAAAGAAGCAGTGCGGTTTTTGTTGTTTTTGACGCAGAGCATATCAGGAGTCCGAAGCTGTGGGACATTCTGGAAGGCTGTCCGCAGAAAAGAATGATATTTTTCCTCACAAAGTGCGATCTGCTTTCCGGGAAGGATTTACATAGCAATATAGAGAAACTCAAAAGTTATATGGAAGAAAGCGGGATATCCGCGCCGCTTTTCCCGATCAGTCATCACAAAAAAACTACCCGCAAGGACATCATGGCAATCGATGAGGTGCGTACCTATATCAGGGATAACGTGGTGGGTAGAAATCCGATGTTAAACAGGCAGATGGAAAATGTGGCTGAGATGAAGAGAATCATCGTCCAGTTAAAAGGTTCCTTTGCCCTCAGGAAACAACAGTATGTGTCTGATTTTGAAATTTTGCAGAAAATCAACCGCTCCCTGGATACCTATATGCTGAATCATAAAAAGTTCCTGGATACCTTTATCGGCAAGGTGACGGCGGAGATCAACAAGGATATTGACAATTATGAGCGGGAGATTATTGCAAAGCTGGACCCCTATAAGATTAAGGAACGGTTTCAGAAACGGGAGGATTTTGAAGATTATCTGAACATGGTCAATGAGAACTACAGAACCATGATGAGTGATTCCATCAACCGTAAGACCATAGAGGCCATCAAGAGCTGTCTGCATGATCTGGAAATTGTTTTTAACGAGGCCACAGGATATTTTAACAAAAGAGAAAATATCCTGGCGCTAAATGACAGGTTCTACGGTACATTATCCACCAGCCGCAGGCAGATGTCTGACGAGACCAGGGAGATGGTGGTTTCCACCGGGGAATTATACCGGACTTTGAGCGAGGCGTCGGAGACTCTGTTTATGCAGATCTGGAACGAGCGTAAGAAGTATGATGCCAGTATCAGGAAGCATAAAGCCTTGTCCAATATAGGGGGTGTCATAGCAGGTGGTGCGACAGGTGTAGCAATTGGTGCCGGTACGGGTGCTATGGCAACTTTCTTGTCAGGTATTGGTGTGACAGGAGCGGGTGCGATGGCAGCAGGTACAGCGGGTGCAGTGGCAGGTACGGCGGGTGTAGTGGCAAGTGGCATTGTGGTCTTTGCGTTGGTGGCAATTGGCATCATTGGCGGAGCAGCTTTGTTTAGGTATATTTCCAAGAGTTTTTTTGACCCCAAGACTGCGGACAAGATGGAGGAGAATACCCGGAAATGTATAGAGAAATTCAAGAATGAGGTGGACCATACCAGAATAGAGATGATCGAACAGGTCACCGGGCAGATTACCACCATTTTCGAGAATGAACTTGCTAACGTGGATAATTGTTTTGCGGAGTTTCGCATGTCTGTCAATATCGATGAAAGAAAGATCCCCCTTTTGGAGCAGCTTATGCAGGAGGCGGAAGATTTACTGATGAAAATAGAAAGTATTTAGAACACAAATCCATATGTTGCGAAAGGAACAGGTTTTCAGAATGAGAATAAAGAAGGACGAAAGACAGATCAGGATTATTGCGTGGATTGAGGAACTGGAGCAGTATGCAAAGGCACAAAAACTGCCCATGCGGATTCTGGACGAGCTGGAGGAATGTAAGCAGCTGGCATCCTCCAATCGTGCAGACCAGGATAAGGTTAATCATACCATAGAGGAACTGATGGAGAGCATCGAGGGGAAGCTGGCTCCGGCAGAGGTACAACAGGAGAATGTGATAGAGGAAGTCTCCGTGGAAGAAGTGAAAATGCAGCTTAGGAAAATGGCGCAAAGATGCAATACGGAAAATTTCTCTTCCGTGGAGGGTATGGCGGAACGAAAGAATATCGTTGTCCGCAAGATGTATGGGCAGCTTTCGGAGATTGGCCATGTGAGGGCTCATCTGGAAGAACTGAAAAATGAGGATCTGTATTTAGCGTTTTTTGAAAAGTGCAGGGTATCCTTTGAAAGAGATGTGCTGGAGATGGTCGGGGAACTGTTACAAAGTATCCGCAGCAATTATGGGTACATGCTGGATCATATGAGGAGTATGTTTCAAAGCATAGGCGGCTACAGGCAGGGCATCGGCAATGAAAAGTTTTATCTGGAGTATGAAGCCCGCCGAGACGGCATCGATCGAAGGGTACTGGGGGAAGCGCAGACGGCGGATATGGGAGGCGATGACCTGACATCCTTTGGACAAAAGACAAAGGATACAGTGAAAGGAATCGTCGGAAAACTGGTACGGAAAAGAAAACTGCTGGCGTGGGCGCCTCTGGTTGTCTTGTTGTGTCTGCTTACGGTGACATCTGTGGTACGGCAGGAACAGAGCAGGCAGACCCTGGAGAGTGCCGAACAGACGGAAGAAAAGGAGGATTCGCTGATAAAGGATATAGCGGCGGATTTAGGAAAGAAAACTGTCGAATCGGTATCCGGCGGGGTTTTGCAGTCCATGGCAAGTTTATTATTGGCACTGCTTGCCAGTCTTGGTGTATTATTTGTTGCAGTGGTGTTGGTAATTGTTGTGCTTTACCGGAGTTATCTCAAAATCCTGAAACGATGGTGCGATAATCAAATATACAAAAGATGCGGCGAATATCTGCAAACGGAGCTGTCACAGTTTCAACAGAATAACAGTTTTTTCCTGAAACTGGATACAGTCATGAAAAATGCGGTGGAGGAATATGAACGGCAGTATATGGAAGTATTAAACAGTTTGTTTGCGGATACAGGATATGCGGATCAACCGGCACAACAGGAAGGAACTGCCAGGTGGGATACCCTGCGGCAAGAATGGGAACAGATAAAATACAGGTAAAGGATGAGAGAAAATGGACAATATCAAAGGTTTCATGAAAATGGTAAAAGTGCCGGAAGGGACGCATGGAGGGACTAAGGCTCAGACAGAAGGCGGCGCCAATTTAAAAACAGTGAAGAAAGCACTGGAAGAAAAGATGAACGAGAAGGTCAAAACCTATGGCTTTATCGGCATGGAAGTCTATGACCTCTCCAAAGAAAACCGCATTGAGATTCCGGAAATCAAGACTTATCTGGAGAAAATGGATGTCCTGAACGGTGAGATAGAAGAACTGGAAAAGCAAAAAGGGGAACTGGAGAGGAAAACCGCCAAAAAGAATATCTGCTCCTGCGGTTATAAGCTAAAGCCCCAGGATCGATTCTGTCCCAATTGCGGAGAAGTGGTAGAACGGGATGTTATCATTTGCAGTTGTGGTGCGGAGCTCTCAAAGACAGCCAGATTCTGCGGTATCTGCGGGAAGCCGGTGGAGGAGAGCGCAGGTACAAAGCAGCCTCAGCAGGCCATGCAGGCGCCCGCCATGAAAGAGTGCATTTGCGGCGCCAAAGTGCCGGTTGGACAGTTCATGTGCCTTGAGTGCGGACGTAAGGTGGAAGATTGAGGGAGCGGAAGGTTGTAAAGGATAGTGCTTCATGGTAATATGAAACTGTAAAATGATGTGAGGCATATTTTGATGATGAGGAGATTCGTATGAAACAATTATTCAATTACGCAGACAAATATATCAAACAAAGCACCTGGAAGGACTTCGCACTGCTTAAATTCTGTCTTTTTGCCATGGGCATTTTGGTTGGTATACAGATACCGGAAAAGAATAAGAAGCACACAGGGATTATCGCCGCGGTTATTTTTACAGCTACCTATATTCCTCTGATGGCAAAATTTATTTCGGTGATCAGAAAGCAGGATACGATAGAAGCCGAAGACGATTCCTCACCGGTATCTTTTTAACAGCCCAAGCAAAGGTCTGTATAAAACCAGGGTCAGCGTAAAGTTTCCGCCACAGTGCAGGATGTCGTAAGGGATGCCGGCGCTCCAGTAAGCGAAAGCGGCGCCGGGACCTCCGGATATCAGATAGGGAATGGCACAGAGAGCCCCAAACAGCAGGCCGTATATTCCGGAGACCACCGCCCAGAGGATGGCGGAATCCATCTTATGGAGCACAAGGACAATCAGTGCAAGGATGTTCCAGATATATAAGTAGCTGATCCACCAGATACCAAAACCAAAGATGATTCCTTCCAGAAGGACAAAGATCATGATGATAGGGAAGACCTGTCTCTTGTAGGTCAGGGTATACAGGATGATTAGGGTACTGACGATTTCAATGTTAGGGAGAAACGCCAGGCCAAGCTGCCCCACGAGCAGGATGGCGCTGAGAACTCCTATTGTGACGATTTGGATGACTTTGTTGGAATGATCGGTATGGTTTGTCTGCATGTTTCTATCAGTATCCTACGGTAAGGGTCAGTTCGTATTTTTCGCCATCGGCGATAGGCGTCTGATCGGCAGAGGTATTGAGCTGTTCGTTGTTTTTAGTAATACACCACCATTCCTGGTTGCTGTCGTCAGCGGTTTCATTGTCCACTGATGTAATAAAAATGCCATAAGGCCCCTCTTCACCCAGAACCAGTTCTTCATCTATGAGTACTTCCCCAAGATATTCACAATCTGTATGGTATTCAAAAGTTTTTAAGCTGCCGTCTTTATGTATTACATCGACGGTGATTGTCTTTGCGCCTGTAACGGCAGTTTGTTTTGTAAATTGATAGATGCCAAAGAATACTGCAATCATGACGAGCAGCACTATGAGGGCAATTAAGATTTTCTTTCCGTTTTTAGCTTCTGTTTTCATTTTTCTCAAATCCTTCTGTAAATGTTATTCTTTATGTTACAGCTGAGTCCACACAGTCTTTTCATACGACTGTAGGAGGCCATAGTCAATATTCAGTGCCGCACATTGATTCTGGATGGCGGCCTGTATTTCATCATCTGTGACCCAGTTGATGCCAGCCTGTGTCCGGCATTTATCGATATAGGTTTCACACAGTGGCTTTTCTTCCTCAGTACATTCACTCATGTCATACTGATAATAACGGGTATCTCCGATGGTATGAATGTATACCATAAGATTTATTTCCATATTTTCATCAAAGACTTCATTATAAATGTCGGTATCCACATAGTTTGTCCACCAGCCATGGAGAATCTCCGAGAAATATATATTGGTGCAGCTTCCGTCAGAAAGGATGGCGGACAGCCCCACAAAGTGGTCACCGGCACCGCCGGAACCGTCACTGTGCAGAAGACCATTCGCATATGGCTCCTCTGCACTTCTAGCCCAACATTCGTATTCGTGGGTGATATACAGCTGGCCGTCAGTTTCTGTAAGTACAAATACGGCATAACTCATATCATCCGGGGCATACATGTCCAGCCCCACAAATTTAACAAGCAGGTTCTTTTTGTCTCCGCCTGGGTTGTCGGGACAACCTATATAGGCATACTCTATGGCATCATAAGTGGTTCTGTCTGTAAATGTCGTGTCTAAAAAATAATCTGCTGTCCGGGCGCCTAATTCTGACAACGTGTAGGATGCGTTTGGTTCACAGATTGGCGCTCGGTAATCTTCCTGCGGGAAACTCCTGCCAACGACCGCCGGCAGGTTATTGTGCAGAAACTGTTCATACAGACTTGCGGTGTCTGCGGCGGCTTCTGGCTGCTCGGGCTGTGCTGTGTTCTCTACCGGATTTTCCTGGGTGGGATTTTCCGCGCCGGGTTCCTCTGTGATATCCTGTTCGGATGAGGAGTCAGGTATCTTAATATCTGCGGCCGTGATTTCCTGCCCTGCATTTTCAACTTCTGTTTCTTTTTCTTTGCTGTCTGCACCACAGCCTGTAAACAGTATGCCGAGACAGAATATGGCAAGCAGACACATAATCCGTATCTTGTGTTTCCTATTTCTTTTCATGAATATCCCCTTTGTGCATCAATTTTTTAAAGACCATACCAAGTATAGCACAGGGAAAACAGGTTGAGTAGATATTTTTCATAAAAGCCTTGACCGTGCAGTAACTGTACGGTATATGATGCTCCATAAAGAGGACGAAGAAAGATAAGAACAAAAGAAATGCCTTGCAACTTTTACGCAAAGCGTTTCGGAATGGAGGAAACATGGAAAAACAAAATGGATATGCAAAACCTGTAACCTTGAAAAATATTCTGGCATTTGCCATTCCGACCATTGCCATGACGGTATTTATGTCTTTTTATACCATGGTAGACGGTCTGTTTGTGTCCAATCTGATCGGCACCAATGCCTTGTCGGCCATCAATCTGACGGCGCCGGTGATTCAGCTGGTGACAGCCATTTCCACCATGCTTGCTACCGGGGGAAGTGCCGTGATCATGAAGAAGATGGGAGAGCAGAAGAAAGAGGAGGCAAGGGAGGATTTTACGTTCCTGATTCTGGTAAATGTATTGGTGGGTTTGGTGATGTGTCTTCTGGGATATCTGCTGATGGATCATATTTTTGCGGGCATGAATCTTTCCGCGGATGTGGCCGGATATTGTGTGGAATATCTGAGCCGGTATCTGCTGTTCACGGTTCCCATTCTGTTAATGAATAATTTTACCTTGTATATGATCGCCAGTGAAAAGGCGACACTTTCCTTTGTCTGTTCTGTGACAGGCGGGGTCCTGAATATGATACTCGATTACGTGTTTATTGCAGGGTTGCATATGGGAATCGGCGGAGCGGCAATTGCAACAGGTTTAGGATATTCTGTGACGGCAGTTGTGGGGCTTATCGTCTTTAGCTGCCCCAAAAGCCTGTTACATTTTCAGAAACCGGTATGCCGCCTGAAAGTTCTTGTAAATGCTGCCACGAACGGATGCTCCGAGATGGCAACGGCACTGGTTACCGGTATCATTACCATGATGTTTAACTGGACGATGCTCCATTATGTGGGAGAGGATGGGGTAGCGGCAGTCACAATCATTATGTATGTACTTATGTTTGCAAGTTCTTTGTATACAGGGTATTCTTATGGTGTGGCACCTATGCTCAGTTTCTATTATGGGGAACAGAACCAGGAGAAGCTGAAGAAACTGGTAATGGTCAGCCTGCGGGTGATAGGAGTAATTTCCGTTGTGACGGTGGTATTATCTCTTGGCATGACAAGACCGCTGGTATCTGTCTTTGCCCGCCCGGATAATCCGGTGTATGATCTGGCAGTGACCGGCAACAGAATCTGTACGATAGCACTGTTGTTTATCGGATTTAATATTTTTGCCAGCGGGATGTTTACCGCACTTTCCAATGGTCTGATCTCGGCAGTCCTGGCATTTTCCAGATCTTTTGTATTTATGCTGGTCACAATGATTGTCCTGCCGGTTTTTCTTGGCGTAAATGGCATCTGGCTGGCAACACCGGCAGCGGAACTGATGGCCCTGGCGCTGTCTGTATTTATGTTCTTAAAATACAGAAAAAGGTATGGGTACTGCGGATAAAATACTGATACGAAGGAAAAGAGAATGAATTACACATTTTATGAACTTGCCATGCTCTTTTTTGCCTATTCTTTTTTGGCATGGCTGGCAGAAACGGTGGTTGTCACCATCAAGGTCAGGAATTTCAGGAATCGCGGTTTTTTATCGGGGCCGTTTTGCTTTCTATATGGTATTACCGGTGTACTGTTAGCGGTTTTCTTGCAGGATTTAAGAAAAGATGCTCTCTTCCTCTTTACGGGAAGTATGGCGGTAGCCACTGCCGTGCAATGGTTTGGAGGCAAGACACTGGAGAGAATCAGGCAGAAAAAGTGGTGGGATTATGCCGGTAAGAGATGGAATCTGGACGGTTATGTCTGTCTACAGTATTCTCTGCTCTGGGGACTGCTCGGGTTTGTGGCAGTGCGTTACGGCAACGCTATTGTGCTGGGTATATATGATTTCCTGCCGGATATGGTGGGTAAGGCCGTTGTCTGGTGTCTTCTGGCAATTGCATTTCTGGATCTGGCGGGCACTTTGCTGGCGGTATATCATGTAGAAGAAAAACTGCCTGGACTCCTTGGATGGAATCATCGACTGCAAAGGTATACCTACCGGCTTACCGCAAAAGTGGCTGGCTATGTGGAAAAAAGAATCGGCAGATCTTATCCCTGTGTTCTACAGGATAAAGCGGAGGATAAGGATGCAGATCAATTTAGTTTTGTACAGGTGTTCTGGCTGTTTGTGATCGGCGCCCTGGCGGGGGATCTTGTGGAAACCGTGTTTTGCCGGATTACGGCGGGCGTCTGGATGAGCAGGAGCAGTCTGGTCTGGGGGCCGTTCAGTGTTGTGTGGGGGCTTGCAATTGCGCTTGTGACCGTACTGCTTCATCAGGATAAAAACAAACAGGACCGGCATATTTTCTTTGTGGGGGTTTTTCTGGGCGGCGCCTATGAATATATTTGCAGTGTGTTTACAGAGCTGGTGTTTGGTAAGGTATTCTGGGATTACAGCGCCATGCCCTTTAACCTGGGCGGAAGGATTAATCTGCTTTACTGTTTCTTCTGGGGGCTCGCGGCAGTGATATGGATCAAAGGACTGTATCCGAAAATAGCCCGCCTCATTGCCGTTATCCTAAAGAAAAACGGGCAGATCCTGACAGGGATTGTGATGGTATTTATGGCCTTGGATATCCTGGTTTCCGTGATGGCCCTAGTCCGTTATGATACGCGGGCGGCAGGGAAAGAACCGGTACACAGGTGGGAACAGTCCATGGATGAATATTTTGAGGATCAGAGAATGGAGCGGATTTATCCCAATGGGAAGCCGAAGGGAACAGAGAGGCAAGATTCCTGAAAGAGGATGGTATTCTAGTGACAAAATGTGGTACAATAGACGCAGACGCAGCAGTTTAAATATGTATGAAAGAGAGGGCATTGCTTACGAAAAAGGTAAATAAAGCTACATTAATACTGCGTATGGTCGTGTCAGGGTATCTTCTGTATCTGGCATATGAGCTGATTCGGGACTATGGGACAGCAGACAATCAGATGCTGGTACTGGGGGCTGTTATTTTGTTTATTGTGGCTGGCGGACTGATATTTGCCGTGTCTGCCTATCAGTTGATAACGAAGAAGTATGATGACGGCAGTGAGGATGATGAGCAGCCGGAGCAGACTGTTGTTGATGACAAGGAACAGACCACAGACGAGGATGATATCTGATTATCCATTACAGAGTCTATGCTTTCTGTATTCTCCGGGGCTGATCTGGTAGCGCTCTTTAAATTTACGGCAAAAATAACCTGCTCCTGTAAAACCTGTTTCTACGGCAATCGTGGAGACAGGTTTTGTTGTGGTATAGAGCAGTTCGGCAGCCTGCATCAGACGGTATTGTATCAGATATGCCACCGGTGCTGTCTGGATGCCGGACTGGAAAATATGCAGGGCACTGCTTTTGCTGACAGAAGCAGATGCGGCAATCTCGTCTAAGGTAATTTCTTCCTGATAGTGATCATGGATGTACTGCATCATAATCTGAAGTCTTGCCTGTCTGGTATCCAGGCGCTGCACGCCGGATGTCTTTGAAGATAAATCCATATAGTCGTACAAAAGGTTCCATAACTGTAGCAATGCCTGTACGGTTTTTAGTTCTTTTTGGGCGGAAGATTCCTGTAAAGCATAAATATCTTGCAGAATTGAGAGAACCTGATTCTGCCATCCGTTTTGGGGGTCAAAAATCTGGCAGACAGGGGCGTAAAGCAGTACAGGCTGTATATATTTATCATAGAGCAGACTTTCCTTGGGAGATAACAGGGAAGGAGAAAAAACAATGTTTGGTATCAGTGTGTGTGCTTTGGCTTCAAAACGGTGAAGTACACCACTATTGATAAACATGCCCCAGCCTTTGGGTAACTCGATTTGTTCTGTTCCGATCAGACAGGACAGAGAGCCTTCCGTGACAGACAGAAATTCCAGCTCGTGATGCCAGTGCCAGTCAATGCAATGGAAGTCGCTTTCCCAGACATCCTCCAGATAGTAGGCCAGTGGGAAACTGTTACTTCCGTGCTGTGTGGTTTCTCTTAAGGTGTCATCGGTTGCAAGCGTACAGGGTTTCATGGGACTCTCCCTCCATATCATTCAAAGTTACGATATTGTACCATGATTCTATGAAAATATGCAATGATTTTCCAGAAGAAATGAGATATAATCCCATAAGACGGATCAAGAGGAGGAAAGCATTATGAAGAACCAATACCGGAAAACCATCACAGCCTGTTTTGTGGGCTATATTGTACAGGCTATTGTGAATAATTTTGTACCGCTGTTATTTCTGACATTTCAGAGAACGTATGAGATTCCGCTGTCGCAGATTACGCTGCTTGTGACCTTTAATTTTGGCGTACAGCTTCTGGTAGATCTGTTATCGGTGGGGTTTGTGGATAAGATAGGATACAGGGCGTCTATGATCATGGCCCATGTACTTGCGGCAGCAGGCTTAATTCTGCTGACTATTCTGCCGGAGATATTGTCTTCCCCGTTTACAGGTATTTTAATTGCGGTAATGATTTATGCCATTGGCGGAGGCCTTCTGGAAGTCCTGGTAAGTCCGGTGGTTGAAGCCTGTCCTTCCGACAATAAAGAGAAGGCCATGAGCATGTTACATTCCTTTTACTGTTGGGGACATGTAGGCGTGGTATTGCTTTCCACTCTGTTTTTCAGTGTGTTTGGTATTCAGAACTGGAAGGTGCTGGCAGTGGTATGGGCTTTGATTCCTCTTTATAATGCATTGGTGTTTGCGAAGGTTCCCATGGCGGAGCTGATAGAAGAGGGGGAGGAAGGACTGCGCCTGCGGGATCTGCTTGGGATGAAGATATTCTGGATCCTGCTGATTATGATGATCTGTGCGGGGGCAAGCGAACAGGCGGTGAGTCAGTGGGCTTCCACTTTTGCGGAGAAAGGACTGGGCATTTCCAAGACGGCAGGAGACCTGGCAGGTCCCATGGCATTTGCCATCCTGATGGGTACCTCCAGAGCTTTTTATGGCAAGTATGGCGACCGGATTTCCCTGGATAAATTTATGATCTTCAGCAGCGGTCTTTGTATTTTGTCTTATCTGGGAATTGCATTGCTGCCGATTCCGCAGCTAAGTCTGGCAGCCTGTGCGGTCTGCGGCCTTTCTGTGGGTATTATGTGGCCGGGGTCATTCAGTAAGGCATCGGCAGCTCTGCCAAAGGGCGGGACAGCTATGTTTGCCCTGTTAGCACTGGGCGGAGATGTGGGATGTTCCGGCGGCCCTACGGTGGTTGGTATGGTGTCCAGTCTGCTGGATGAGAATCTGAAAAAGGGGATTCTGGCAGGGATAGTCTTTCCGGTGCTTTTGCTGGCGGGAATTATACTCTGTGGGAAAATAAAAACGCAACAACCAGAATAATTAAGAAGATTAAGAAGGGAGAAGAAAAAGATGGAATTTTTAAAATGTAATCCGCAGTGGACGCGGAAACCAAAGCAAGTGGAAATCGGTGAAGACAGGGTGGTAATCACCACGGAAAAAGGGACAGATTTGTGGGCCCGTACCTATTATGGTTTTCAGAATGATAATGCACCGGTGTTCCAGATAAAGACGAACGATAAATTCTTTTCTTTCATTGTAAAGACGGAATTTGCAAGTTCCAGTCGATTCGATCAGTGCGGTGTAGCCATGTATCTGGACAGTGATAACTGGTTTAAGGCATCGATTGAATATGAAGATGAGAAGGTACAGAGGCTTGGAAGTGTGGTTACCAATCATGGATACTCTGACTGGGCAACCACAGATATCTCTTCGGACATTAAGAGTATGTGGTATCGCTTTTCGAGAAGAAATAGTGATTTCTGTATTGAATGTAGTCAGGATGGCATCCATTTTATGCAGATGAGAATCTTTCACATGTGGGAAGGGGCGGAAGAGATTACCTATGGAATCTATGCGGCCAGTCCCACAGACGGATCCTATCAGGCTGTATTTACCTGCATGGAGATTACAGAGTGTCAGTGGAAATCTGACGCAGACTGGCGGGAGGAGGAATAAGCGAAGAGAATAAAAGGATAGAGGAGAGCAGGGATAGAGGAACAGGTTGCAGGCTGCGTTCTGGAAGTGTACAATGAAATGGCAGGTAAATCATAATTTTTGGCAGATGATGGACACAGAACAATGGAAAATGTACTCACTCTTTTTGAACAGGAAACAGCAGCCTGGTTTGTAAATACATTGGGGGAGCCCACCCCGGTACAGAAAGAAAGCTGGCCGATTATCGCTGCGGGGCATCATGCCCTGATATCGGCGCCCACCGGAACGGGTAAAACACTGTCGGCTTTTTTCGTCTTTCTAGACCGGATGAAGAGGCAGGCGCAGGCAGGGTGTCTGCAACAAGAATTACAGTTGATTTATGTCTCGCCGTTAAAATCTCTGGCGGCGGACATCCGGGAGAACTTAAACCGTCCCCTGGAAGGAATCGGGGCGCAGGAAGTCATATCCGTGGGAATCCGGACAGGGGATACTTCCCAGAGGGACAGGCAGAGGATGATCAGAAAGCCGCCCCATATTCTGATCATTACGCCGGAGTCTTTATATCTGATGCTTACCAGTAAGACAGGGCAGAACATTCTGGCTACAGCCAAGGCAGTCATCCTGGATGAGCTTCATGCTTTGATTGATACCAAAAGAGGCGCCCATCTGATGCTTTCCCTGGCCAGACTTGATTATCTGTGCGGCAGACCGTTACAGCGTATCGGCCTTTCGGCCACCATTGAACCATTGGAGACGGCGGCGCAGTATCTGGCACCGGAGGAAGTGAAGATTGCTGCACCGGTGATGAGAAAGCAGGTGCGGCTGGAGATTTTAAGTCCTTATCCGGACGCATCCAGAGGGCCCAGGAAGGATCCCGTGTGGGAGGAGCTGGGCAAAATGGTGTATCAGTATTGTCAGGGCAGCCGCAGTGTGATTGCCTTTGTGGAAGGAAGAAGGTATGCTGAGAAGTTGGCATATTATGTAAACTTATTAGGCGGAGATGGGTTTGCCAGGGTACATCACGGAAGTCTTTCCAAGGAACAGAGGATGGAGACGGAACTGCATCTGCGTGACGGAAAGCTCAGACTTTTGTGTGCCACATCTTCCATGGAACTGGGCATTGATGTGGGAGAGATTGATCAGGTATTGCAGGTAGGATGTCCCCGTACCATTTCCGGGACTATGCAGAGACTGGGACGGGCGGGGCATAATCCGGGAAGGGTCAGTGTGATGTATCTTTTTCCCAGAACGGCGGCGGAATGTGTGTCCTGCGGTATGACGGCGCAGCTGGCCAGAGAAGGGGGCGTAGAACATGTGAAACCGCCTGTCCAGTGCCTGGATGTACTGGCTCAGCATCTGGTGTCCATGGCGGCTTTTAAAAGCTATGAGATTGACGAAGTGATGGAGATTGTACCGCGGGCCTGGCCCTTTCGCCAGATTACCAGGGAAGATGTGAAGGCGGTTCTGGCCATGCTGGCGGGGGACTATGAGCATGAGAAGGATATTCCGGCACGGCCCAGAATCCTGTATGACAGGATTCATGAGCGGGTGGAGGGAGACGGCTATAGCAGAATGTTGGCCATTTCCGCAGGAGGTACGATACCGGATAAAGGATTGTATACCGTCAGGAACGAAGAGGGCGTCAAACTGGGAGAGGTGGATGAGGAGTTTGTCTACGAATCCCAGAAAGGAGACCGTTTCATTCTTGGTTCCTACGCGTGGAAAGTCGTAAATATCAGCCAGGATACTGTGACGGTAACACCGGCGAAAATGGAAGGCGCAAGGCTTCCTTTTTGGCATGGTGAAATCAAAGGAAGAGACAGGCGGACAGGGGAGGCTTTTGGACGCATGTATCATTCTTTGCAATGTGCCTATGAGGAGGGAAGACTCACAGAGGCATTGGGAGACCTGGGACTGGATGAGACAGCAGCCAGTCTGGCGGCAGGATATCTGACACGGCAGATCAGGGCGGCAGGGAGCCTGCCGGATCATAAGACCCTGATTGTGGAGCATTTTAAAGATACCGTGGGCAATAGTCAGCTGATGGTGCACTCGGTATTTGGCAGGCGTATCAACGCACCCTTATCCCTTTTGGCGGCACAGACGGCCAGGGAGCGGATGGGGATCGAAATCGGCAGTGTGGATGAGGAGGACGGTTTCCTATTGTATTCCTATGGGAATCAGCGCCTGCCGGAAGGACTACTGGAGCAGATAGATGTAGATGCCTGTATACGGAAGCTGGAAATCCTGCTTCCGGCCACACCGCTTTTCAACATGGCTTTTCGTTACAACAGCGGCCGGTCGTTGATGATGGGCGTCAGGAGAAACGGGCGGCAGCCTCTGTGGATGCAGCGCCTTCGGAGCGCGGAGATGTTGGAGCAGGTAGTGAGAAGCAGTGGGCATCCGTTGATTCGGGAGACCAGGCGGGAATGTATGCAGGAACTGTGGGATGCCGCAGGTGTACAGGAGGTTCTGCAAGATATACAAAGCGGTGCGATAGAAATCAGAGAGATTTATTCTGAAATCCCATCGCCCATGTCCCTGCCCCTGCAATGGAGTCAGGAAGCCGCAGTCATGTATGATTATGCACCTACGCCCAGAGGAATCCATGGGGCGGTGGAGGAGGCTTTGCAGAAGGAAAAGGACCTGATACAGCCGGGCGATCAGGAACTGCTGGAAGTACAGGAGCGCCAGACGCTGCCCAAGGATGAAAAGCAGTTACATTCGCTGCTAATGACGGAGGGAGACCTGGCGGCCGGAGACCTGGAGATTCCGGTGCAGTGGCTGGAGAATCTGGCCGATGCCGGACGGGTTTTGTATCTGGAACAGGGGCTTTGGATAGCCGCGGAACAGGCGGAGGCCTATGCCGCGGCCATGAATGGCGGAAAAGAAGAACAGCTTTCTATTGTCAGACGAATGTTGCGTTACAGAGGCGGAGCGGATGCAGCACAGACCGCGCAGCGTTACGGCTGGCCGGTGGATACAGCCGAGGAGGTGCTGAATGAACTGTGCCGGCAGAAGGCGGCTGTGAAGCAGGGTGACAAGTATTATCATGCAAAGCTGTACAGTCGTGCCAGGGTGCGGACGTTACGAAACAGGCGGGAAGAGATACAGACTTATCCAGGGGAACATTATGCGGCGCTTATGCTGTCACAACTGGAATCTTCCGCGCCGGCAGAAGAATGTCTGGAAAATACACTGAGACGGTATGCCGGGCTGACATTGCCGGCAGCCTCCTGGGAGAAGATTCTTCTGCCAGGCCGGGTGAGAAATTACAGAGAGGTCTTGTTGGACAGTTTCCTGGCCAAAGGAGAACTGTTCTGGCATATGGAGGAAAACGGCGGTTTGCGTTTTGACTACCAGGAAGCCATTGACTGGGATGCGGATCTGGAAAGCCGGAAGGAAGGTCTGACGGAAAAAGAGCGCCTGCTCTATGAAACAATCCTGAAACGGGGCGCTTGCTTCATGCAGGCACTAAACGGCCTGTTTCCCGCAGAATCTCCTCATGATACGCTGCTTTCCCTGATGGAAAAGGGTCTGGTCTACGCAGACAGTTATCTGCCTATGCGCCAGTGGCTGAATCGGGAAAAGATGAAAAAGGCGGTCATCAGACAGCAGATTAATGCACGGGTGCGGGCATTGCAGGCGGGAAGATGGGATGTGGTCAGACCCATGCGGGAGCAGACCATAGAAGAAAAACTGGAAGCCTGTGCACGGTTCAGTCCCATTATCAGTAAGGAGACTGCGGCAGCCTGGGGACTGTCCTGGCAGGAGGCTTTGTCGGTACTCCGTATCTGGGAGTATACCGGCCAGGCAAGAAGGGGATATTTTATAAAAGAACTATCCGGGGCACAGTTTATTCTGGGAAAAGATTATGAGAGTGTGGTGCGCAGGCTGCACAGGCCGGAGAAGAAACTTGTCTGGGTCAATGCGGCAGATCCCGCTCAGTGCTGGGGAAAGATACTGCCGCACCAGGAGGGAAGAAACTTCCTCAACGTGCCGGGAACAGCTGTTGCCTGTCAGGGCGGTGTGCCGGTGGCCGTGATGGAGAGACAGGGAAAAGTCCTGCGGATCTGGGAAGAGACATTACAGGAAGAGTGTCTTGCGCTTTTTGCGGCACAGTGGAAACAGGGCAGGATTTTTGCGGACAGAAAGCGTATTGTGGTAAAGGAGTATCCCCCTGGAGCGGAGACGGCCCTTAAGCAGGCGGGGTTCCGGAAAGAAATGCAGGATTATGTATTGTACATGTAATCTTATGTAATTGTGAAACTCCTTCACGATTGTTGGAATTGCACAAATAGTATAACCAACACAGACGCGCTTTCGCTCCGTTCCGAGCGTAGCAGGCGCTAAACTCGTGAAAGACCTCGTTAAGCGCTGACGCTCTACAAGGGTCTGCTTATGGTTATACTATTTGCACAATTACTGCATTGAAATGAGTTTCACAATTACCTCGTACATGTAATTGTGAGAAAAGGAGACAGAAGATGGCGATAGAAGCGGTAAAAACATATTTCAGACAGTATGGTATGGAAGAGAAAATCAGGGAGTTTGATGTATCCAGTGCAACGGTGGAACTGGCGGCGGCTGCTTTGCAGTGCGAGCCCCAGAGGATTGCCAAGACGCTTTCGTTCCTGGTGGCGGAGCAGGCGGTGCTGGTGGTGGCGGCAGGAGATGCCAAGGTTGACAATCATAAATTCAAAGAGCAGTTTGCCACCAAGGCCAGGATGCTTTCTCCAGATCAGGTGGAAGCAATGGTAGGACATGCGGTGGGCGGTGTATGTCCCTTTGCGGTGAAGGAGGGTGTGGCCGTATATCTGGATGTGTCCTTACAGCGTTTTGAAACGGTGTTCCCGGCCTGCGGCAGTGCCAACAGTGCGATAGAACTTACCATTTCGGAACTGGAGAAGTATTCCGGATTTGCGGGATGGGTGGATGTATGTAAGGGATATCTTTGAAAAAGAAAAGAGGCGGACAGTATGGAAAGAGTAATAGAGAACTTTTTGGAATATGTCACAATAGATACGCAGTCTTCGGAGGAGAGCAGCAGTACGCCTTCCACAGCGAAACAGCATGATCTGGCGGTGGTATTGGAGAGACAGCTGCGGGAGATGGGGGCGGAAGAGATTACGTATGATAAAGAGCATTGTTATGTATATGCCACGGTGCCGGCTTCAGCAGGATATGAGCAGGCGCCGGTACTTGGGTTTATTGCTCATATGGATACTTCTCCGGCGGTGACGGGAACGGGCGTGAAGCCCCGTATTGTAGAGTCGTATGACGGTAAGGATCTGGTATTGCATCAGGAGAAGCAGATTATCATGAAGGTGTCGGATTTTCCGGAACTTACATCTTATCAGGGAAAAAGACTGATTGTAACGGACGGCACCACGATTCTGGGAGCAGATGATAAAGCAGGCGTTGCAGAGATTATGGCCATGGCGGAATATCTGTTACAGCATAAGGAAATTCCGCATGGCCGGATACGGATTGGATTTACACCGGATGAAGAGATTGGTGCCGGTGCCGATTATTTTGATGTGAAGCTTTTTGGGGCGGATTATGCTTATACCGTGGACGGAGGCCGCCTGGGGGAACTGGAATATGAGAATTTCAATGCGGCGGGAGCGAAAGTGAAGGTACATGGACGCAGTGTTCACCCGGGGGAAGCCAAGGATAAGATGCGTAATGCCATCCTGATGGCCCAGGAATTTCAGGCAATGCTTCCTGTTTTTGAAAATCCCATGTATACCTGCGGCTATGAGGGCTTTTATCATCTGGATCAGTTACATGGTACGGTGGAAGAGGCTGTGGCGGAATACATTATCAGAGACCATGACAGGGAGAAATTCGAGAGGAAGAAGGAAACTTTTATCCGGATAGGAGAATATCTGAACCGGAAATATGGGGAGGGAACTTTTGTAATCGAGTTAAAGGATTCCTATTATAACATGAAGGAAATCATAGAAAAGCACATGCATCTGGTGGAGAATGTGACAGCGGCCATGGAGGAACTGGGGATAGAGCCGGTGGTAGTGCCGATCCGCGGCGGAACGGACGGAGCAAGACTTTCTTTTATGGGGCTGCCATGTCCGAATCTGTGCACGGGCGGACAGAATTTCCATGGGCGTTTTGAGTATGCCTGTGCGGATGATATGGAAATGATCGTAAAACTTCTGGTCAGGATAGTGGAGAAATATGGAAAAAAGTAAACAGAAAAGGTGGAAAATGAATATGTGGTTTTGGTTTGCAATCCTGTCGGCGGTGTTTGCCGCGCTGACGTCCATTCTGGCCAAAGTAGGAATTGAAGGAGTCAATTCCAATCTGGCTACGGCAGTCCGGACAGTGGTGGTGGTAGTGATGGCCTGGGGCATGGTTTTTCTGACAAACACACAAAACGACCTTACCCAGATAAGTACAAAAAGCTGGATCTTTCTAATCTTATCCGGGCTGGCGACAGGGGCATCCTGGCTTTGCTATTACCGTGCATTGCAGATTGGCGAAGCCTCGAAGGTCGTTCCGATAGATAAGCTGAGTGTTGTGATTACCTTGGTTCTTGCTTTTGTTTTTCTCCATGAGGAGTTCACGGCCAAATCCCTTGTGGGAAGTATCCTGATCACGGCGGGAACACTCATTATGGTGCTTTAGTATGGTACCCCGTATGGAAAGGTCAGGTGTTAGTGGGCACCAGCTGATTCATGCGCAGGACTTCCGTGACGGTATCCATGCCATCCTGAAGTCTTGCGATATCCTTTCTGGTGCTTCGAGCGAAGCACCGGAAAGAGAGATCAAGGCTTTCCAGTTTATCAATGGTTCTGTCTAATTTCACATCCAGATATTTGAAATGGTCATCTGCGCGGTCAAGGCGTTCGTCCATACGGTCCAGTCTGGCATCAATGTGATTCAGCCGTTCATAGATAGGAGCAAGTTCTTCTTTGAATTTACGGTCAAGTTTTTCATCCAGCTTTTGATCCAGTTTTTCATCTAGTTTCTGATTGAGTTTCTCCTCCAATTTTTCTTCCAGTTTTTCATCCAGCAGGTCGGCAATCGCCTGCAAATCTCCTTGTGTCAGTACCAAGAGCAGTCCCTCCTTTTCCCATGAAATCACTGCGGGTTTCTGGTTTTTACGTTCTTCTTTCATAGTTTCTCCTTTCATGTGCCGTAGGGAAAGCCGATCACATGGAAGGTCTGTTTTCCCTGCTTTTCTAATTGAGTGATAAGCAAGGATTCTAAAACAGATAAAATATCAATGGTTGATATTTCAAAGAAAATAGAATAAATGAAATTCCGTTAAGATATCAATGCTATAATAAAATGATATCAAAGGGATTATAAAATGTCAAGGGTTATATTCTAAAGCTGAAAAGACAATATTTCGGATGCGTCTGGTGTAGGCAGTGGTTCCGGTATCGGTCCTCTGAAGCATGAGCAGGAGAACCATGTCATCCACAGGATTAATGGCCATGTAAGTGCCCATCCATCCGTCCCAGCCATATTCACCCGGGCGGCTTATGGAGATGGCGGCACCGGGATCTTTCATGATGCGCATCAGGTTGGCATAGCTGCATCCGGACAGGCTTTCCCACTGCCAGACATAGTGATCCAGTGCCGGGGCAAGATGGGCGTGTGTCATAAAGTCAACTGTCTGCGGGGAGAGGAGAGAGACATTTTCAAAGGTTCCTCTGTGCAGGAGCATCTGCGCAAAACGGGCATAGTCATCTATGGTGGAAACTAAACCTGCGCCGCCGGATTCAAAGGCAGGAGGTGTCTTCATGTCATTGGTGATGCCCAGACGGGGAAAATGGAATTCTTCCAGTCCCTTTCCAATGTCCTGGTAGGCTTTTGCGAGACGGGATTGTTTTGCGGCAGGCACATAAAAGCCGGTATCATTCATGTTAAGAGGCTCAAAAATACGCTGTCTTAAAAATTCACCGAAGGATACACCGGACACCACTTCAATAACGGCGCCCAGGACGTCGGCAGACATGCCGTACTGCCATTTCTCACCGGGATGAAAAGCCAGAGGAATCTCTCCCAGACGGTTCATGATCTCACAGGTGGTCAGTGCCTGGGGAGAAGAGAGGTTGGTGATCACTTCGTCCATCAGCAGATCCGTATGGATTTCCGTGGTGCTTCCTTCTCCTGGGTAGGCCAGACCAGAAGTCATATTCAGCAGATCCTGTATGATGACAGGACGTTTTACGGGCACAAGAACACCATCCGTCATCACTTTCTGGTCACGGAATCCGGGCAGATAATCGGAGACCGGATCGTAGAGATCAATCCGGCCTTCTTCCAGAAGGAACATGACGGCTGCCGCGGTGATGGGTTTGGTCATAGAATAGAGCCGGAAGATGGTATCTCTTGTGACAGGAAGCTGTGCCGCCAGGTCACGCATACCGGCTTCATAATAGCATTGTTCTTTTCCGCCCTGTATAACCATACAGTTGATACCGGAGACAAAGCCGGTTTTAGTCATTTCCTGTAAAAGATCTGGCAGGCGGGATAATCTTTGTTGGTTCATAAGTATTCTTTCTCCATTCTGTTACCTGTTGCAGGAACAGGCAGCGATTGTATTGCATCCAGGCGTTTAACGCTTTGCGGCGGCACACATGGCGTCCCATTTCCGCTCCATATCGGCGACCAGTTTAAACTGCGTGCGCGCCCTGTCCAGGTTATGCCCTTCCCGGTGTATCTTATAGTACACATCGCCGTCCAGATAGTCCGCCAGAAAACGGATGCCACATTCATAGGTCATCAGCTTGGCGCCCATGGGAAGCAGTTCAATCTCACGATTCGTGAGACTTCCCTGACAGCCAGCCAGGAAGCCTTTCGTAAATGTCTCATACAGGTTAAGATCCAGTTCTATTTTGCTTAAATCCTGTTCGTCCTCTGCACCGGTGCTGGCCCCCGTGCGGATGGAATCACCAAAATCATAGAGACTTAAGCCGGGCATTACCGTATCCAGGTCAATGATGCAGAGTGCTTTTCTGGTGGAACGGTCAAAGAGGATGTTGTTTAATTTGGTATCATTGTGGGTCACCCGCAGGGGCAGTTCCCCTCTTGCAAGCAAGTCTGTCAGGACATGGGTATCGCTTTCTTTGGAGAGCGCAAAGTCGATTTCCTGTTGGACAAGATGTGCCCGCCCGGAAGCATTTCTTTTCACGGCCTTGCAGAAATCCTGGAATCGGGAGGGTGTGTTGTGGAAATTGGGAATGGTCTCGTGCAGGGTGTGGGCCGGATAATCGGCTAACATCCGCTGGAAAGAACCGAAAGCCACGGCGCTGTCATAAAATTCCTCGGGATTTTCCACTTGATCCAGGCATATGGTGTCTTCGATAAACAGGAACATGCGCCAGTAGTTGCCGGCGCTGTCCTGGTAGTAGCTGTCACCGCCGGCAGTGCGGATGACATTCAGGGTTTCCCGTTCGGAATCTCCGCCCCGCCTGATGATTCCCTGCCGCAGATAGTCAGTCACACGGGATATATTCTCCATGAGTGCCTGCGGATTTTTAAAGATGGTATGGTTCATTCGCTGTAAAATATATTTTCTGACACCATCCGGGGTGTCATAGGTCAGCAGGAACGTGTCATTGATATGGCCGTTTCCGTGGGGGTTCTGGTGCGTCAGAGTACCTTCCAGGGCATAGGCATCTATTACTTCGTTCATCTGTTCACAGGTAGAATTTTGAACCATCACAGTTCCTCCTTATAAGTAATCCAACGCATTTCCATAGGGGCCAGGGTGAGCTGCATTTTGAGGATTCCCTCCAGATACAGGTCGGTATGGCGCTCTTCCTTCGTATTGTTAATGACGGCAAGTTTACCGGTCTTTTCAAACACGGCAATCTCGGTTTCCGGATTGGTGACGTAGTATTTTTTCATTTCCTCTTCCCGGTGTGCCGCGTAGTAGATGGCACGAAGCAGGATGCGGCAGTTCTGGGGAGAGTAGGGCAGTCCTGTAAAATAGACACTGCGGCCCTGACCGTATTCATTCACTACAAGACGGCTGTACTTACCGTCCATGTTGAGAATCTGGTAATGTTCTCCCTGGGCATAGATGCGGCTCTTGCCCTCACCGAAATCAATATCTGCCGACACATCCTCCAGGATGAAATGTTCAGGATTCAGGGTGTTATATTTGTCGGTACTCATGGAAAAGCCCAGTTCCCTGTCTACGCCCAGTACATCGCTCAGCTGGAAGAAACGGCCCTGATACTGACAGGCGGTGGGTTCTCCCACACCGATGAAGCCGCCGCCCTGATCCACAAAACGGCGCAGGGTACAGACTAAGTCCGGATCTTTCCAGTTGTCGCCGCCGCTGAAAGCTGTGTAGGCATCTCCGGCATTGATGATAACCCGGATGGATGGATCAATTCCCGCCTTTACTTCATCAAAGGTGATAAACTCCACATCTATGGGCATACCGCTTAAGGCTTCGATAACACCCACATAAGAATAGATTTCCCGATACCAGAGGGCGTGGTGCACCTGATTGGCCATCCAGCGTCTGAGGTTGCCCCAGCTGTTTAAGACAGCTACCTTAAAGGGTGCCGTGTAGGCGCCTGTGCCGTCCATGTTGGCATGAATCTGCCGGAATTCGTCCACCACTTTGCCAATCTGTTCGATAAAGCCGGGCCATTCACTGGCAAGCTTTAAGTAGCCGCCGTAACCGATGCGGTCTACCGGAGAGCGCAGGATAGCCCGTCTTGCCTTTAACCAGTTATCCTGGGCTTCTTTGATGGGATCTCCGCCTTCGGTAAAGACATCCGGGAAAAAGTAGGGAAGCAGCCGGCCTTCTGTATAGTTGACACCCTGAATGTCGGAAATCATGCGCAGGGTGACACCGTCACCCACAGAACCCACCACGGCATCCAGACCGATGTTGGCAAAGTACTTGCCGAAAGGCTCCGTGCCGATCCAGTGGTCGCCCAGAAACATCATGGCTTCTTTGCCGTAGCTGTGCACGATGTCCACCAGTTCTTTGGCCAGCTTGCTGACCTCTATCTGCTGAAATTCCATGAAATCCCGAAATTCTTTGGAAGGGATACGGAAAATGGAATTATGGTAGCCCTCATCCACGATATATTCCGGACGGAAAGGGTAGCCGGCCCATTTCTCAAACTGTTCCAGAATGTAGGGGCTTACACTGGCGCTGTAACCGAACCATTCCACATATTTTTCCCGTTTCTGATCATCGAAGGTCAGCGTAAACTGATGGAAGAAAGTGGTGAAGCGCACCACATCCACCTGGGGATTTGCCTCACACCATTTTTTGAGTTTCTCTTTGACATAGACTTGTGTCTTAGGCTGGCGCACATCGTAGGTAAGCTGATGCGGAGCGTCTTTCCAGTCGTTGGTGATAAAGTTGTACATATGTACCGGATCCCAGATCAGAAAAGCCAGAAAGCTGACTGTATACTGATGATAGGGGATGGAGTCAATGACGACTTCGCCGGAGGATTCTTCATAATGCCAGTGATCCGGGGAGACAATTTCCCCGGTAGTCCGGTCAATGACTTCCCACCATTTGCCTGGCGGGTCGATGGTATTTACCTTAAGCTGTTCCGTGTGGAATCCCTTCATCAGTTCGATACGCAGACGGTCTCCTCTGGCAGTCACACGGTCACTGATCAGATATTCCTGCTGTATTTCCTCCGGATGCTGCATGGCCCAGTCGTTATCTTTTCTGGTGGTGTAGTAGGTGGCATAGATTTTGGCATCCTGTGTCAGAAGTTCTTCCGGCATATCGGTGCCGTCACAGTCTCTTAAGGCGTCGGCGCCCAGAAGGTCCTTGAGACGTATGGTTGCTGCCACCATATCCACATCGGTGGGCAGAGTCAGACGTCCGGTATTGGCCTGCTTCATAGAGAATCCTCCTTTATAAAATATTATCTTAAATATAGCATAAATAAATCTGTCGGACAATTGGAAACTGCATGATGGAAGGGAAAGAAAATGATAGCACGAAAGAGAAGCGCAGAGGGGAGTATCAAGACACAAAAGAGCCGCTCCCCATAACTGATGATCAGTTATAGAGGGCGGCCCCATTATAGGTCGATATTTAAATACTGAAATCAAAATGCCCGCCTGGCATCGGCATGCTGGTCTGTTCCTTGATCTCATCCCAGTTGACATTGGTGATTTTCTTAAGCAGTTCTTCCGTGCTGTCCGCGTAGACAGTGGTGCGTTTGCTGTGTTCGTAATTGTATTTGTCCTGTCCTTTGTCAGCAGCTTTTTCGGCAGCTTCTTTTGCAGCTTCCTTCTTATCTTCCCGAATCTTATCCACGAACTCTTTCTGACGCTCGCCGGCCTTCTCGAGTTCTGCAAAATAGGAGACCTTGCCATCCTTGCCAATGGAGACGCCAAGGGTAACAACTTCATCCTCTTTGCCTGTTTCCTTCAGGTCTTCTTTGAGTTCATCGAGTTTGCCAACAGCTTCGTCTAACAGTGCAAGATTCTGATTCTTGACATCTTCATCCTCAGCCATATGCTCTAATTCTTCCGGATCGATCAAAACACTGTAATCCTTGGAACCGCGGGAGAGATAGGATGCGGCTTCTTCCTCGGTCTCATATTCGGCTACGAAGAAATCCATATTACTGTACTTTTTCTTCAGATCCTGTAAAAGTGCCTTGGCCTTATCACTGAGCTGCGGCGTATTCTTGTCTGTCTTTTTGGTATCGGCAGTTCTGGATGTACGGGTCTTTTCAGTCTTATCAGTATCTTTCTTATTCTGTACGGTGTTATTGTAATAACTGTTTTGGAATGTGTTATATCCCACTACTTTGTTCATGGCTTTGCCCTCCTTAGCATAATCTGTAAATCCGTTTACCGAAAGTGGACATAAATACCCACCTGTTACATTATATATCGTAAATAAAGTTTTTTTTCTTAACAGGGTTACAGGGGAAAAGTAGAAATTTTATTTTATGGTAATATTTTATCTTATCAACAGAAAAAGAGCGACGATTTGATTTATGTAAATCAAATCGTCGCTCTTTTTACTTATTTGCAGTAATTCTAACAATATTCCCGCAAATTAACAAAATTGCAAAAAGGAAGAGCATCTTTGGTATATCCATTGGTACGGATTTCGATATTTCGGTTTTGTTCCTTTTCACATGCCTCATCCAATACCTCTGAGAAGAATTTTCTTGCAAGAGTTTTGGACGGGTTCTGCTTGGACTGGTGATTTTTGTTCTTTTTTAACGGGGTAATCGCCATAACCGCTTCGATTTTATAATTCCTCTCATTTGCATATATTGCGGTGATCCCTCCTTGGATTCAGATTTGCGCGTTCCCTTCATACGACGGTGTTACAAGTACTTAGAAAATGCACAGCGAACTCCTTGTTCTGATAATAATATCGGCAAGAATCACATTTTCTTAAGCTTATTTTAGCAAACTTTTGTAATAAATGAAATAAGAAAACTCAAAAAAACAATAAAAATACAAAATTATCTGACAAAACATTTTTAATATCATTAAAAACAGATAAAAAATATAATGCTGTATTACGGCTTATAAAATGATTGAACCTGTTATTGCAAAAAATGTGAATCTCAGCCTATAATCAAAAGGAAGATAATAAGCGGCCTGGAGTATGGCAGGAATGTGGCCGGGAAAGGAAGTCTGGGAATATGCGGGCGACAATTAAAGATGTGGCAAGGGAGAGCGGTGTTTCTGTCTCGGCGGTTTCGATGGCGCTTTCGGACAAGCCCAGCCGCATTTCCAGGGAAACGAAACAAAAGGTGAAAGAAGTGGCGGAGCGCTTGCATTATCAACCCAACAGGGCGGCGCTCAGTCTGGTGAATCGTGAGAGCAAAATGATTGCTATTGTCATGAATGATATCCGCAATACTCATATTGCGGCGGAGTTTATGGCAATCAACAGAGAATTGTCAGGAAAAGGCTATTCTCTGCTAAGCCATATCCTGGAAGAGCAGACCAGAGATTCCAGTATGAAGTTGATCAGACAGATTGCCGCAGAGAATGTGGCTGCCTTGATCTGGGCAAAGCCTTTGGAAGTGGATAATATGGAAGATCTTCAGAGTCTTCGCAAAAGTGTGGAGGGGCTGGGAATACCGGTCATCACCATGGATGATTATGGATTTGACTGCCCGGGAGTGGATGTCTGTTTTGATTATCGCCAGGGCGGATTTCTGGCTACGGAACATCTGCTGGAACTGGGACATAGAAGGATTGGCTGCCTGGCAGGAGACAGAACCTATCAGGTGACGCAGGAGAGGATAGACGGATATCGGCGTGCCCTGGAGAACTTTGATGTTCCTTATGATGAGAAGCTGGTCTACTATGGTGATTATACTATGGGAAGCGGATACGAGGCTTTTTCCTATTTAATGGGACAAGGGGTGAGTGCTATTTTTTCTTCCAATGATGAGATGGCTTTTGGACTTTATCGGGCAGCAAGAAATTATGGGATTCACATTCCGACAGATATTTCTCTGGTGGGATTTGATAATGTTCCTTTTGCAGATATCATGGAGACGCCGCTGACTACAGTGCGCGTTCCCAGCGTGGAGATGGGGGGCTTTATTGGCAGGACGGCAATAGAGTTATTGGGCACAACACGTGATGAGAAGAGGAAAAAAATATTATATAAGCCGGATTTATTGCGGCGGGGCAGTGCGATTGCAAAAGATGTGTGAGGAGAAAACAAAATAAAGCAATAAAAGGCGGGAGATGTGAATGACTCCCGCCTTTTATAGTTATATTAAAAAATAGCTAAAAAGAAAAATAGATAAAACGATTCAACTGATTTTATTTGGTTGAAAAATGTAAATAATAAACAAAAATATGGAAATATAAAAAGAAGTATTGAACGTTTAGCGACAATGTTATATACTAATCTCACAAGAAATGAATTTTCAGAAGGAGATATGATAAAACGTTTTAGCAAAAAAGGGGAGGGATAAAGTGGATCAAAAAACGGTGGTTGAATTGAGAAATATAAGAAAAGAATTTCCAGGTGTGGTAGCGCTTGATCAGGTTAATCTGCAATTAAAGACCGCCAGCATCCATGCACTGGTAGGAGAGAATGGGGCTGGAAAATCCACCTTGATGAAAATTCTGTCGGGAACCTACACAAATTATGAAGGAGCTGTTTTGGTCAATGGACAGGAAATTCATATGAAGAGTGAGAGGGATGCCTTTGAACATGGGATTTCCATAGTGTCCCAGGAATTGAATTTTGTGCCGGAAATGACGATTGCAGAGAATCTGTATCTGGGAAGAGAACCTTTGAAAAGAGGATTTTTACTGAATCAGAAAGAAAGAAGCAGGAAGGCGGCAGAGCTGATGCGCATGATAGGATTGCATTTTGATCCTGAGATGAAAATGGGTGATCTGAGTGTTGCATCCAGACAGATGGTAGAAATCCTGAAAGCAATCTCGAGAGGCAGCAAAGTGATTATCATGGATGAACCGACTTCTGCCCTGACGAATAAGGAAACGGAGGTTTTCTTTCAGAAAGTCAGAGAACTGAGAGATCAGAGTATTGCGTTTGTATTTATATCCCACAGATTGGAAGAAGTATTTTCTTTATGCGACGAATATACAGTGCTGCGGGATGGCAAATGGGTGGGTTCCGGACGACTCCGGGATGTGAATGAAGAAAAGCTGATATCCCTTATGGTGGGGAGGGATATTCAGGAGATTTATCCGCCTGTAATGCCCCATGGTGACCGTGTGGTACTTCAGGTGGAAGGATTGACGGGAGCAGGATTTGAGGATATTTCCTTTTCCATCAGAGAGGGGGAGATTTTGGGATTTGCAGGTATGATGGGGGCTGGCAGGAGTGAGATTGCCAGAGCTGTTTTTGGCCTGGATCAGCCTGCGGCCGGTACCATTACAATAGATGGAAAGCCCTGCCGGTTTCGCACTACGCAGGATGCCATATCGGCAGGTGTGGCCATGGCTACGGAAGATCGTGCTTCCTATGGCTTTGTGGGTGTAAGGTCAATTCGGGAAAATATCATGCTTCCAAATGGAGATTTATTTACGCGTTCAGGATTCTGGCAGAAACCAAAGATTAACGAAGCGGTCACCAGAATATGTGGGAATCTGGCGGTTAAGGCACCGGATGCAGATACGTTGGTTGGAAATTTAAGCGGTGGCAATCAACAGAAGGTAGTGCTTGCCAAATGGCTGGTGCGGGATGTTAAAGTTCTGATTCTGGATGAACCCACCAGGGGGATTGATGTGGGGGCGAAGCAGGAAATCTATAAACTGATTACGGACCTTGCACAAAAGGGACTGGCTATTTTGCTGATTTCCTCAGACATGCCGGAAGTGCTTTCCATGAGTCACAGAGTTGCAGTTATAGCGAAGGGAAAGAAAATAGGGGTACTGGAAAACAAGGAAGCAACACAGGATAAGATTATGAAAATGATAGTGGAGGCGGATAAATGAAAAAACTTAAAGCAGATGAATTATATAGAAAGTATGGTATTGTCCTGATTTTGATTATTTTGTTTATTGCTTCTGCAATGATTAACAGTAATTTTCTTAAACCCCAGAATCTGATTAATATTTTGAAACAGATTTCAGTGGTTACGATCATTGCCTGTGGGGAGACCATGCTGATTGTCTCGGGTATGATTGATCTGTCGGCGGGACTTTTGTGTACCACATCCATGTGCTTTGCAGCAGGTGTGCTGTCAGCCACCAACAATGTACCGCTGGCCATATTTACTGGTATTTCCATTGGTGTAGTGTGTGGCTGGGTCAATGGTTTTATGATTACTCATTTTAAATTACAGCCTTTTATTGCAACACTTGCCATGACCAATGTGTTACAGGGTGTGGTACAGCTTTATACAAATGGACAGAGTATCGGCGGAGTAGATAAGATCCGGTTTCTTGGGCAGGGGGCAATTCTTGGGATTCCGGTACCGGTTATTATTATGATTATTGTGGTCGTAATCATAGCGGTGCTGATGAAAAACACAAAATTCGGAACCTGTATCTATGCTATCGGCGGCAGTGAAAAGACTGCCATAGCATCGGGAATTAATGTGAACAGAAAGAAACGATTGATATTTACCTTAAGTGGTGCGCTGACCGGACTTGCGGGGGTAGTTCTGATGGCAAGGCTGATGGCAGGTATGCCGTCGGTGGGAAGCGGCTATGAGTTTGATGCCATAACGGCAGTCATTGTAGGAGGAACCAGTTTTCTGGGCGGAATCGGTACAGTGACAGGCGCTTTGATCGGTTCCATCATCGTAGGGCTCATTAATAATATTTTGAACCTGCTTCATGTCTCCACGCAGTATCAGCTGATTGTAAAAGGTTTGTTGATTGCGGGAGCAGTTATCATAGATATCAAAACAAAAGAGAATAAAAAGAGCAGGTGAAGGCAATATCATTTTTATGTGCAAAAGCACAGAAAGGAGACATTATGAAAAGGAAAGTGTTAAGAGGTTTACTGCCGGCAGTACTTGTTGCAATGTGGCTGACAGGGTGCGGAGGATCCGGTGCAGATGCGGGGAAACAGGAAGTACAGACGCCGGGAGCGGATCAGACGGCTTCTTTGGAGGAACAGAGTAGTGAGGCTGGTGATGAGACAGCATCGGGGGAAGCATATCTGGTGGGATTTGCCAATAACAGTGATACTTATAATTACTGCGCTAAATTCCGCTCTTACTTAAAAGAAGAGACAGAGGCGAAGGGTATTCAGATTATGGTTACGGATGCGGCAGGCGATACTAATGTGCAAAACGGACAGATTGATGATTTTATCGTGCAGAACGCAAAAGTAGTTTCTGCCATCAGCAATGACCTGGATGGCTCTGTTCCAGCCCTGGAAGCGGCCAAAGCGGCTGGTATACCTTATATTTCATTCCTGACTTCCGTTTCGGGTGGAAATGACTATGAGGGGTATATCTATGTGGGTTCGCCCAATACGGATGCGGGCAAGGCACAGGGAGAGTATCTGTGTGAGGTTCTTCCGGAAAATGCCAGGATACTGTATTTTACCGGTGAGCCCAATGATCAGCAGTATATTGACAGGAAGCAGGGGCTGACGGATGCTCTGGCGGCTCGCAGCGATATTGAGATTATGGACGAGTATAATGTGAAAAATGCAAAGGATCAGGGAATGAGGACGGCGGAAGACTGTCTGATGTCCTATGATGAGATTGATGCAATTGTATGTCAGAATGACGATGCGGCACTTGGCGTTGTGGAAGCGCTTAAATCAGCTGGCAGGCTGGAAGGTATACTGGTTCTTGGTGTGGATGGCAGTGATGATGCGCTGACATCTATCAAGAATGGCGAGATGGCGATGACTGCGTTGCAGGATGCAAGAGCCCAGGCCCAGGCCGGTGCGGAAATTTTCGAGCAGCTCAAAAACGGCACCAGTCCCGCAGATATTGAAGACGTATATGTACCCTTCAAGATTGTCTCGGAAGATAATGTGGATGAATATTTGAAGTAAACGGAAGGTTAAAAGCGATGGATAAATATAAAAACCCCAGCCTGCCGGCGGAGGAAAGAACCCAGGATCTGCTTGCGCGCATGACACTGGAACAGAAAATAGACCAGCTTACCTGTCTGGTAACGATTGAACCGGAAATTCCGGATTTTAAGAAATATGTGCCCGCAGGAATCGGGCATGTGGGTGCTTTCACCACGGCGTCGTGCGTGGAAGAGATAGCCGAATATGTATTCAGGCTACAGAAGTTTTTGACGCAGGAGACGGAACTGGGAATCCCGGCTTTGATTCATTGTGAAGCAAGCGCAGGAGCACAGTTTACGGAAGCGGATGTTTTTCCCAGTGCGATTGCACAGGCATCTACCTTTGAACCGGAGCTGATTGGACGTATGGCGGAGATTATCCGCAAACAGATGCTCGAGGTAGGATTTCGCCAGGCACTCTCACCGGTGGTGGATATCGCAAGAGATCCCAGGTGGGGCAGGGTTACGGAGACTTATGGAGAAGATGCGGCTTTGACGTCTGCCATGGCAAGCGCTTTTGTGAAAGGGATTCAGACCGATGATCTGCGGAAAGGCATTGCGGCGACAGCCAAACACTATGTAGGACACGGCATCACGGAAGGCGGCATGAATATGGGGCGGAACATGGTTTCGCCCAGAGACCTGAAAGAAATCCATTGCAAACCTTTTCAGAGTGCAATCACGGAAGCGGGGATGAGGGGCGTTATGTGTTCTTATTGCTCCATGAACGGGGAACCGGTGGTGGCATCCAAAACACTGCTGACGGATATTTTAAGAGAAGAGATGGGCTTTGAGGGAATTGTTGTATCCGATTATGTGGCAGTTGACAGGCTGGTGGATCCTTTCTGTGTGACGGACAACTTTGAAGAAGCCGGTAATCTGGCTGTTAAAGCAGGGCTTGACGTAGAGTATCCGAGGCCTAAGGGATTTACATATGCTATGAAGGATGCGGTAGAGTCCGGGAAACTTCCCATGGAAGTGATTGACCGGGCGGTGAAGAGGGTGCTGAAATTAAAATTTGAACTGGGGCTGTTTGAAAATCCTTATCCGAATATCAAGGAGCTGAAGAAGTCTCTTCACGCTGAGTCAACAGAAGCATTGAATGAAGAGCTTGCCAGAAAGAGTTTTATCCTCTTGAAAAATGAACACAAGCTGCTTCCTCTTTCCAGGGGCACGAAAAAGATTGCGGTTCTTGGGCCTCACGGAGATAATGTACGCAGTTATTTTGGGACTTTCTCCTATCCGGCTGCGTTGGATATGTCGCTGGCAAGAGAAGAGGATGGGCAGGAGTTTGAGGAACCTGGTCTGATCATTTATGATATCGAACAAAGCTATGTGGGACAAATCCGGGAAGTTTCGCCCAGAATCGGAAAGCGGATCAGCAGAGAATTTCCTGTAATCAGGAGCCTGTATCATGCTTTGCAGGAGTATCTGCCGGATAGTCAGGTAGTCTATGCGCAGGGTATTAACTGTGCCGGAAGTGATGTGGGGGGTATGGAGGAGGCTCTTCGCGTGGCAGCAGATGCAGATGTGGTAATCCTGACTCTGGGAGGCAAGAATGGCTGGGGAATTACATCCACGGTAGGAGAAGGCGTGGATTCCACGGAGATTGACTTGCCGGGCAGACAGGAAGAATTTGCACGCAGGGTCTATACACTGCATAAGAAGACGGTGGTGCTGCATTTTGATGGCAGGCCGCTCTCGAATGAATATGTGGCAAGCCATTTTGACGCAATCCTGGAGGTGTGGCAGCCAGGCGTCATGGGAGGTCAGGCTCTTTGTAAGACCCTGTTTGGGGAGTATAATCCTGGCGGAAAGCTTCCTGTTACGGCGGCCAGAAATGTGGGGCAGCTTCCGGTATATTACGGACTTCCCAGGGGCAGCGGTTATGTGTCTGCCGGGCATACCGGTATGATACGTAATAAGAACGGCTATATTAATGATACGGCATATCCGCTGTATTATTTTGGGCATGGGTTGTCTTACACGACGTTTGCGTACTGTAATGTTTGGGTTGATCAGCCACAGGTTACGGCACAGGATATCCTGTATATTCATGTTACTGTTGAAAATACAGGCAATCTTCCGGGAGATGAGGTGGTACAGCTTTATTATACTGATCAGACGGCATCCATGGTGCGGCCTACGATGGAACTGGCTGGTTTTAAGCGGATCGGTCTGGAACCGGGAGAGAGAAAGGAAGTGACCTTTCAGATGAAAGTAAGCCAGATGGCTTTTTTGAACCGGGAGGATCGATGGGTTGTGGAAAAGGGCATGGTTACTTTGTCCATAGGGACCTCTTGTGCAGACATCAGGAAGACTTTGCAGGTGGAGGTGACAGAGAGTGGCGAAGTGGATGAGAGAACCAGAGGGTTTTATGCGCTGGCCACAGAGAAAAAACTATAAATAATGATTTTGCACTGATATTAACTAAAAGAAAGGTTGACATCTGACTACCAAAGGGTTATATTGTTGGGTAGGCAGACGTCAACCTTTTTGTTTGGAGAATTGAAGAAAGATAAGCCTGGGATGCGGACATTACAGGGGCGGATGACATAGAAAGAGGAGGAGCAGGAAGTATGGTGAAATTATCGGAGGCGGAATGGAAGGTCATGAATCTGCTGTGGGAGAAAGCACCTCAGACCATGATGCAGTTGACCAGCCATTTTAAAGATACAACCGGATGGACAAAGCATACGGTTATGACTTTTTTAAAGCGGATGGAAGAAAAGGATGCTGTTTATTATGAGGAAGGCGGACGGGCCAAGCTGTATTATCCCAAGGTTGACAGAAAGGAAGCGGTCTTACAGGAGACAGAGGAATTTCTGGAGAAGGTTTTTGACGGCAGAATGGGGCTTATGCTTAATACCATGGTGGAACAGCAGGCGTTGTCGAGGGAAGAGATTGCAGAACTGCATGAGATATTAAGACGGGCAGAAGAGAAGAGTAAGGAGGGAGGAGAAGCGCTATGATTGAGATGATACTTACTTCTTCATTTCTTATTCTGGCGATACTTCTGCTGCGTAAGGTGACACAGGGCAGAATCAGCATGAGATTCCGCTATGCTTTATGGCTGTTGGCTGTCCTTCGTCTTATTCTGCCGGTGTCTTTGGGAAACAGTGCATGGAGCGTGATGAATCTCTGGCCGCAGGATTTCCGGGAGACAGTATCTGAACAGGATATAGCCGGCGGTTTTTACCTGCCGGGGATACGGGAAGAGAATAATCATGCCATGACAGGCGCCAGAGAGCCGGAAGAGAGCAGGCAGCCAGAAACAGTGACGGGGCAGATAGCAGAAGTGGAGAAACAGCTGCCGGAGCAAAACGGCGGACAGGAAGCTGTGACTGTGATACAGGGGAATCCGGAGCATACGAACCAGGTAAAAACAGAGGAGATTGCGGGAAATTCCGGGGAGAACAGACAGGGAGCAGGCAGTCTGAAATCTTATGCAGACAGCGTAAGAATCCGCAGAGGACTTTTGCTGTTATGGCTGGTGGGAGCGTTGGCGGTGGGCGGTTATATGATAAGCAGTCAGATCCGTTTTGTGCGTATCCTGTATCGTTACCGTGACAGGTTCGATCAGACAAAGCTTCCCCGGAGGTTTGCAGAAGAATTTCAAAAACGCCGGATTAAAGTGTACCAGGTGAAGGGGCTGGCAAGCCCCTGTCTGGTGGGAAGAAATATTTATATAGACACAGAGCTGACGGAAGAAAACCAAAGGCTTGTCCATATTCTGGCACATGAGTATTGTCATGCACTGCACCATGATACACTGTGGGCCTTCCTGCGGTGTGCACTGGCGGCGCTTTATTGGTTCCATCCGCTTGTATGGGCGGCAGCATTTGCAGCAAGGCAGGACAGTGAACTGGCCTGTGATGAAGCGGTGCTCAGGTTACTGGGAGAGGAAGAACGTTTTGCCTATGGCAGGACACTTCTGTATCTGCTCGCCTGCGGCAGGGAACAGATTGACTGTGCAGGGACAGCCCTTACCATGGAAGGACGTAAACGCGGCGTGAAGGAGAGAGTCATTATGATCAGTAAACGTTCCGGACAGAAAAGATGGATGGCGGCGGTTGTCATTGCTGTGATGCTCGCAGTCTGCGGCTGCGCGTTTACGGGGAGAAATCAAGAGGCGGAAGTTCTGCGGACAGAGGAGGCACAGCAGTCCCATGGAGACGAGCGGGAAGGCACAGACAGTCCGCAGGTCTTAGAGGAATCCGATAATGAGTCTGAACGTATCCTGGAAGACTATCAGGCATATGAACAGATCCTTGATGGTCAGGCGCAGGCACTTGGAGAGGCGGAACAGGAGACTGCTTTCTTTCAGGCCCTTAATTACCAGGGTGTCATGGCCGGAAAGGATGACAGTGAGCTGTCTCTCAACCGAGAGATAGATTATCAGGCGTATTATGAATATCTGTACAGAGACCAGAATGACAGTCAGGAAGAGAAACCGGGCAATCCGCTGGAAAACGGCTGGTATCTTGTCTGCCGTAACGAGGAAGCGCAGATTTCTCTTTACGGGCTTTATACGGAAGAATTTGGATGCCGCGGTGTTAAGACACTGATTGGAGAAGATGTAAACACCTATGATATCGCATGGTGTCCCAGTGCCATGAATGGGTCAGAAGAAAATATCCGGGTTCTGGAAAAGGCACATGACGGCCTTCCCAGAAGGTTTGTCTGGAAGCTTCTTTCGGAAAATACCTCCGGGAAAGAAATCTGGAATCTGTACAGCGGTTATCGGGATGACACCGGTACTGTAGAGGTGGAGGAATTGACGGCGCAGATATATCGTGACTGGGTGGAGAAGAATCTTGTCTTTACCGTGAGTGAATCAAAGGATAAGGTGTTGATTACCTATGACGGTGATATGGCGCTTTCGCCTCTGGATATCTCGGCCTATCAGGATCAGAAGGTGGAGAAAGTGCTGCTCAGTCCGGATGTAACTGGTTTTGAACTGGACGACAGACTTTATGATGGGGGTGTTTATGAAGGATATGAGGGTGTTGTGATTTATCTGGCGGTGGGACTTAAGTTGGAAGGGCGGCAGGGGATCTGGTTTGACGGACTGAATCCTTTAACGATACAAGTGGTGTGCCATCCCCAGGAAGATCCGGCGTTTGTACTGCAACAGCCAAGAATTGATGAGCAGCTTCTGCTCCATTCACCATTAAAGGAGCAGAAGCTTAATGAGATACGCTCGGGGGAAATATCGTCTGCCCCGTCTTCTGAGGGAGAGGGTCGTATGAGTAAACCGCTGGTCAATGACGAAGCGGGAGGACACCATGACCTGGAGATCTGCTTTGTCAATCCCTGTCCCGATTATGACCGGATTTCTGACGGCTATGGTGAACGCATCCATCCTGTCACAGGAGAGATTAGAAAACATAACGGGGTGGATATGGCGGCCGCAGGGGGAGCTCCTGTGGCGGCAGCCGCGGACGGCAGTGTTTATGAGACGGGATTTGATGCAGAGTATGGTAATTACGTGGTTCTCTGGCATGGACAAAGCGGTCAGATGACCTATTATTCGCATTGTGGGGAAGTGCTGGTATCTGAGGGACAGCAGGTCAAGGCAGGCGATGTTATAGCAACAGTGGGAAACACTGGCAGATCCACAGGGTATCATCTGCACTTTGCAGTCAGCTATGAAGGAGAGTGGGAGGAACCGTTATGGAAAAAGGAATAGGAAGGGGATGAATGGGGGAATATAAAAGTTTTTTAAGGATACGCGATAAGATTCTTTCTTATTGCGTATTTTTGTGTTATTATAGTATAGAATTTTGGTGTGTAGTCATACAAACAGAGAAGAAGACAGGGGATAAGGATACACAATGAAATATAAAAAGATCAATGAAGCAACGGTACAGTGCATCATTTCGGAAGATGACATGACGGAGTACGGTCTTACATTGTCGGATATTTTTGAGCGTAATGAGAAGGGTGAGGAATTCCTGCGCGATATCATTGAGCGCGCCCATGAGGAAGTGGGCTATCAGATCAGCAACGGTAATATTGCCATGCAGATTACACCGTTGAAGGATAAGGGACTGGTGGTCACTTTTACAGAGGAGGGACCGGCCGCTTTTAAAGAGATGCTGCAACATTTAAAAGAGGTGCTGCAGGATGTCAGCGCGGAGCTGTCTCACCAGGATCAGATGGGACGGCAGCCGCATCCGTCATCTCAGGCACAGAAGGACGATGAAAACCGCAGGATGTTCATGTTTGCCACATTGCATCAGGTGATGCAGTATACGGCGGTGATTCCGAAAAATTATTCGGTGAAAAGCCATCTCTATAAAGAAGGAGAGGCATACTATCTGGTGTTGGAAAAGAATCGTCTGTCTTACAGGACATTTAACAGAATCAGTGCTTCGGCAGTGGAGTTTGGCAACCTTGTCGTGGTGTCCGAGGAACGTTTGCTGTATTTACAGGAGCACGGGGAATGTCTGATCAGAGATCGTGCAGTGAGCAAACTGCGCAGAATATATTTAACCTGAATTTGTGGGTAATATAATATATGGAAGTTGACGATAATGCTGCCATGCCGGTTTGCTACAGGGTTTGGCAGCTCTTATCATGTAAATGCAAATGTGCGGATCGAAACAAAGGTTTGGGTGCCGCCGGAACAGGAATGGAGAGAATATGGGTAACAGTAAAAAGAGAAACAACGAACAATTTGACAGATTTCTGGAAAAAGAGATTCTTACACAGCATAGGTATGACAGTCTGTATGGGGAAGACCAGGGAGAGGAGAAAGAGCCGAAACAAATGCGTTATGAAGACGCGGGCATTGACGCAAGAATCCTGCGCGCCGTCCGGGAACTTGGCTTTGAACATATGACGCCTATCCAGGAACAGGCAATTCCGCTTTTTATGACAGGCAGGGATATTATAGGGCAGGCGCAGACAGGAACAGGCAAGACAGCTGCTTTTGGCATACCGATTCTGCAAAAGATCGATCCGGAGAACCGCTCCTTGCAGGCAGTGATTCTATGTCCTACCAGAGAGCTTGCCATGCAGGCGGCCGAAGAACTCAGGAAGTTTTCCAAATATATGAATGGAATCAAGGTTCTGCCGGTCTATGGAGGACAGGACATTGTCAGACAGATTAAGAACTTAAAAGGCGGCGTGCAGATCGTAGTCGGCACACCGGGCCGGGTGATGGATCATATGCGCAGGCATACGCTTAAGATGGAGCATGTGCATACGGTAGTGCTGGATGAAGCGGACGAGATGTTGAATATGGGATTTCGGGAGGACATTGAGACCATCTTAAAGGAAATGCCCACGGAGCGTCAGACAGGCCTTTTCTCGGCGACCATGCCGAAACCGATTCTGGATATAACCAAGACCTATCAGAAAGATGCGGTTTATATCAAGATGACGCCCAAGGAGGTTACGATTCCCCTGATCAAACAGGCATATTATCAGGTACGCAGGCAGGATAAGGAGGAAGTGCTCTGCCGGCTGATTGACTATTATGATCCGAAACGGGCGCTTATTTTCTGCAATACCAAGCGGATGGTGGATGAATTGACCGAGCATCTGAAAGCAAGAGGTTATGAGGTGGAAGGCCTCCATGGCGATCTGACCCAGGGACAGAGAGATACGGTGATGAACCTGTTCAGGGGCGGCCGGACCAATATACTGATAGCTACGGATGTGGCAGCCCGGGGTATTGATGTAAATGATGTGGAGGCGGTCTATAATTATGATGTGCCGGAGGATATTGAATATTATGTGCACCGGATCGGCAGAACCGGGCGTGCCGGCAAGACGGGAAGATCCTTTACCCTGGTAGTGGGAAGAGAGGCTTACAAAATCCGGGATATCGAACGGATCTGTCATACCAGAATCAAAGAGCGTAAGGTACCGGGTGCAGCGGATATCACGGCCAGAAAGGCAGAGAAAATCCTCAAGGGAGCTATGGCGGTGATTGAGAAGGAGGATATCAGCAGGGCTACAGAATATATTCTGGATGCCGTGGCATTAGGGCAGTACAGTGCGACCCAGATAGCGGCGGCCTTTATGAAGATGCAGCTGGGGGAAGAGATTGCAGATATCAAGGAAGAGAAGTTCTTCTTTGAGAGAAAGGGCAGAACATCCGGCCGAGGCGGTAAAGGGCAGAAGAAACCCTTTAAGGGCGGCGCGCTTGGCAGTGTGAAACCAAAAGATGTGAAGCCGAAAGATGTGAAGCGTGACGGCAGCTATGACAGACGAGGCTACGACAGGCGTGATACGGGCAGAAATAATCGTTATGGGGCACTGCGCATAAAAACAAAATAAAGCCGATTTATACCCGAGGCCGCGAAGCGGAACTCGCAAGGTTAATTCCGAAGGAATTTACCTTAGTTATAGTACCAGCTCATGGCCATGTTCTTTGAGCCATTTGCGGTGGATGCGGTAGTCAGGACAGACAGCGGCCACGGCCTGCCAGAAGGCGGGGGAGTGATCCATATGGGTTAAGTGGCATAGTTCATGAACCACCACATAATCCAGGACGGCGGGCGGTGCAAGCATGAGGCGCCAGTTAAAGGACAGAGTGCCCTTGGCGCTGCAACTGCCCCAGCGGGTCTTCTGGTCACGGATGGTAATGCGGTGGTAGACGCCGCCGGTAAATGTCTGGAAATAGGCCGCCCTTCTGGGGAAATATTCCCGGGCAGCTTCCAGGTATCTTTTTTCCAGAGCGCTGCGCTGTGTTTCATTTAAATCAGATACAGGGCGGGTCTTGGCCTGCTCCATCACTTCCAGGTAGTGGGTGATGATCCAGTGCTGTTTCTCAAGAAGAATGTGCTGGATTTCCCGATTGGATGTGCCAAGGGGTACCCGCAGCGTGAGTTCTCCGTCGGCGCCTATGCTGATTCCGCAGGTTCTGCGGCGGCTTTGTATGATGGTATAAGGCAGGTCATAGAGCCTGCTCTGGTATTTTATTCGATAGACATTCTCCATGGGGCAGATTCCTTGTTTCCGGTGCTGTATGTTCTGGGACAAAGGTATTATACTCTAAGCTGACAAAGTCAGCAAGACCAGCAAGAAATCATCGGGATTTTATGGACAAAATCCCATTATCTGTGCTAGTATGATGAGGATGTAAGAAGGCAGATAAAGCATGGATAAAGAACAGTAAAAGATAAAAGCAGAGGTACATTGCATGAGTGAAAGAACCAGAGAACCGGACAGGGAGAGAAGAGCTTCCGGAGGCAGTCAGACAGCAAAGAAAAAGAAAAAGCCGGTCAGTGCAGGAAGTGCAGGAAATAGGCAACGGCCTGCTGCGAAAAAATCAGGGACATCCTCCCATAAAAGAGCCGGAACGACGTCTGGCAGAACCAGGCGACCGTCCGAACGGGCCAGGATGGAGGAAGACAGCCGCATGTCCAACCGGGATATAGAGCGTGCCAGAAGAAGACAGGAACGTCTGCGGCGCGTGAGAAGGCAGAAGATTATTATGGCCTCATCTGTTACGGTAATCGTGTTGTGTCTGCTCACCATATTGATTATATTTCTGTCTCCCGCCAGATGTATTGTGAGTCTGTCAAAAGGGGACAGATATGCCAGGAACGAAGAGTATGACAAAGCACTGGAAGCATATCAGGAAGCCCTTGAGACCAACGAAAATTCTGTGCAGGCGTACCGGGGAATTGCCGGCTGTCTTCGTATGAAGGAACAGATTCCGGAGGCGGAGCAGATTTTATATACGGGTTGGGAGAAGACAAAGGATGAAGGAATTCTGCGCTATTATCATAAGCTTCTCATCAACGATGCAGTGACGGACATCAACGCCGGGAATTGCAGCCAGACGACTATGGATAAGCTGAATCAGGTGCTTATGAATGATCCGCAGAATCAGGATGCGCTTTCCCTGCGGGATATCTGTAATGAACGGTTATCCGGTGAAGCCCCGCAGACGGGAGAAGAAGAGGAACAGCCATAAAATTTATAATCATGGTCTTTACAAATATGGGGCGCCAGAGTTACCATTGTAGAGGAAAAAGAGACAGGAGAAATAGGTAATTGCGAAACTCATTGTTGGTTGTTGAAATTGTACAAATCGCTCCGTTCAAACGCAACGAGCCTAGTACCGGCAGTTTTAATCCGAAGGATTTAAACAATTGCAAGGGTCTGCTTATGATTATATGATTTGCACAATGATTGTAGCATTGAAATGAGTTTTGCAATTATCTAATAGGAGATAAAAGAAAAGGAGATAAAAGAAATGGGAAGAAAAAAACCTGCGGTATTGATGATTCTGGACGGCTACGGCCTGAATGAAAAGAAGGAAGGAAATGCGGTTGCGCTGGCAAATACGCCGGTGATGGACAAGCTGATGGCGGAGTGTCCCTTCGTGAAAGGAAATGCCAGCGGTATGGCGGTAGGACTGCCGGACGGACAGATGGGAAACTCCGAGGTGGGACATCTGAATATGGGTGCAGGCCGCATTGTATATCAGGAGCTGACAAGAATTACAAAGGAAATTCAGGAGGGTACTTTCTTTGAAAATCCTGCATTGATGGATGCAGTAAATAACTGTAAGAAAAACGATTCCTCTCTGCATATGTTCGGACTTTTATCAGACGGCGGTGTACACAGTCACAATACGCACCTGTATGGTCTGTTGGAATTGGCAAAGAGAAACGGCCTCTCCAAAGTATATGTTCATGCTTTCTTAGATGGAAGAGATACACCGCCGGCCAGCGGTAAGGGATTTGTGGAAGATCTGGAAGCGGAGATGGCAAAGATCGGCGTGGGTGAAGTGGCGACTGTAACGGGACGTTACTATGCGATGGATCGTGATAACAATTACGACAGAGTGGAGAAGGCATATCTGGCGCTCACCAGGGGTGAGGGTCTGGAAGCGGAAAGCGGGCCTGCCGGTATCCAGGCATCCTATGACCGGGATGAGACGGATGAGTTTGTGAAGCCTACTGTAGTAAAGAAAAACGGTGCGCCGGTGGCAACTATCAAGGATGGAGATTCCGTGATTTTCTTTAACTTCCGTCCTGACCGTGCAAGGGAGATTACCAGAAGCTTCTGCGATGACGATTTCAAAGGATTTGCAAGGCAGAAGAGACTGGATCTGACTTATGTGTGCTTTTCCGATTATGACCCCACGATTCCGAACAAGGAAGTGGCGTTCCATAAGATTTCCGTTACCAATACCTTTGGGGAATGGCTTGCGGCTAATCATATGAAGCAGGCGAGACTGGCAGAGACAGAGAAATATGCGCATGTGACATTCTTCTTCAACGGCGGCGTGGAGGAACCTAACGAGGGGGAGGAGAGAATTCTGGTAAATTCCCCGAAGGATGTTGCAACTTATGACTTAAAACCGCAGATGAGTGCCTATGAGGTCTGTGATAAGCTGGTGGAGGCGATTAAGTCCGGCACCTACGATGTGATTATTATCAACTTTGCGAATCCGGATATGGTAGGACATACCGGTGTACAGGAGGCAGCGATTAAAGCGGTTGAGGCTGTGGATGAGTGCGTTGGGCGCGCGGTGGCGGCTATCAGGGAAGTGGACGGCGTGATGTTTATCTGTGCAGACCACGGTAATGCGGAGCAGTTGATTGACGAGGAGACAGGAGCACCCTTTACGGCACATACCACCAATCCGGTGCCTTTCATTCTGGTCAATGCGGATCCTTCCTATAAACTGCGGGAGGGCGGCTGCCTGGCGGATATCGTGCCTACGCTGATTGAGCTGATGGGCATGGAACAGCCTGCGGAGATGACGGGTAAGTCTTTGTTAGTTAAGTAAGATATTAATTTCAATACTATAACAATACTATAAAATGAAAAGGGATATACATGTCTGTCAGTATGCATGTATATCCCTTTTTAAGCAGTCGGATTATCCGGCAGAACTAAGATATGGTGGTTGGAATTGACATTTACCTCTGTATATTATATATTAAGTGTACCATCACAAATAGTACAGTTAGTATACGTGGGGGAAGATGGAATGAAAGGAAAGGAGAAAGCATGATCATCATAGATTATAAGGATACAAGACCGATATACGAACAGATTGTTGAGAAGTTCAAAATCCTGATACTGCGCGGCGTTTTGCAGGCAGATGAACAGATGCCATCCGTGCGGAATCTGGCGATGGAACTTTCTATCAATCCCAATACCATTCAGAAAGCTTATGCGGAATTGGAACGGCAGGGTTTTATTTATACGGTCAAGGGCAGGGGAAACTTTGTATCCGGCGATGGAAAGCTGGTGGAAGAACGCAAATGTGAGTGTATACAGAAGATTCTGGAACTGGCCAAGGAAGTATTGGAGATAGGGATGACGAAGATAGAACTGATCCGTGAGATTGAGCAGCTACAGGTATGACGGAAGGAGAAGAAATTTATGATAGAGATACATAATCTGACGAAACATTTTGATAAGATCAAAGCAGTCGATGATGTCAGCGTCATGATAAAAGAAAAGACAGTGTTCGGACTGATCGGCACAAACGGCGCCGGCAAGAGTACGGTGCTGCGTATGGTGTCCGGGGTGTTGAAGCCCGATGAAGGTACGGTGGCCGTGGATAATATGCCGATTTATGATAATGTGGAAGCAAAGAAGAAATTGTTCTTCATAGCGGATGAACCTTATTTTTTTGCAAATGCCAATGCCCAGACCATGGAGCATTATTACAGCGGTGTCTATGATAATTTTGATAAGGTGGAATTTTATAAATACCTGGAGAAGTTCAATCTGGATAAGAGAAGAAGGATCAATACTTTTTCCAAAGGCATGAAGAAGCAGCTGGCACTGCTTCTGGGTATCTGTGCACACACCAAATACATCCTCTGCGATGAGACTTTCGACGGTCTTGATCCGGTGATGCGCCAAGGCGTTAAATCCATTTTTGCAAAGGAAATGGAGGAGAGAGGCCTGACGCCCGTGATTGCCTCCCACAATTTAAGGGAACTGGAAGATATCTGCGATCATGTGGGACTTTTACATAAAGGCGGGGTATTGTTATCCAAGGATCTGGAAGATATGAAGTGTAATATTCAGAAGGTACAGTGCGTTTTTTCTTCTTTGGAAGACGAATTAAAGGTATTAAACGGTCTCACGGTGCTTAAGAAGGAGCAGAGGGGGTCTCTGTGCACCATTACCGTGCGGTGTACAAGAGAGGAAGTAGAGGCGAGATTTGCCACAGTAGACATGATATTTTACGAGGTGCTTCCTCTGTCACTGGAAGAGATATTCATCAGCGAAACGGAGGTGGTAGGCTATGACATCAAAAAACTTATTCTGGGCTAGCAGCAGGGAGAATCATAAACGAAGGATATGGGTGTGGATTGTGGCAGTTTTGTCTCAACTTCTCGTATACAGTGCCATGTCCACAATCTATTTGAGCCGTATTAAGAACCAGTATGAGATAAGGGCGTTCTGGTCAGTGGAGGCGTTCCGCAGGGCCATGTATCAGGCGGCCAGGGATGCGCTTGCCTTCTCGGATAATCTATGGCCGGTGCTTCTCTTTCTGGGCGCTGTTATTGGTATGCAGGGATTTTCTTATCTGTATGACAGGCGGAAGGTGGACATGTATCACAGTGTGCCGGTATCAAAGAAAAGTCGTTTTATGGTCATCTATGTGAACGGCATTATCATTTACCTGACAGGCAACCTGGCGGGACTTCTGACAGGTACTGTCATAGCGGCGGCACACAGGTCGGTTAACGTGGATGTGCTGGCAAACGCGGGCCTTGCCTTTTTATGGAATTTACTGCTGTTTCTGGTATTTTATCACACGATGATTTTGGCGGTGATGCTGTCAGGCAGCCGATTTGTTACGCTGTGCCTGTTTGGTATGTTTACTTTATATGAAATTGTGCTTTTCTGGATTCTGGAGAACATGAAATGGTCGTTTTTCAAGACGGCTACGAGCCACTATCTGTATACCAATCCCAGACTTTCACCGTTGTTTGACTGTATGAATGAGGGGTTGGAACTTAAAAACGCAAAGGATGCGGCACAGGCCGCAGGACTGTGTCTGCCGCTTTGCGGTAAATGGATCCTGATTGCAGCGGTTCTTTTTGCAGCAGCCTGGCTGTGTTATACCAGGAGACAGTCTGAGGCGGCAGGTCAGGCGATTGTCTATCGTGTTGTGGAACCGATTGTGAAGATTGCGGCGGTTATACCGGCCGGACTGATAGTCGGCATGGTGGTGTATAATACTTCTTATAATAACGAAATGCTGATGGTGGCAGGTATGCTGATAAGCGGTGTGATTTTCTGTGCGGCGCTGGAAGTTCTGTTTGCCTTTGATATCAAAAGTCTTTTTAAACATTTATGGTCAGGCGGTATCGCACTTGCAGGCATTTTGGCAGTATTTTGCATCTATAAGTGGGATATTATCGGGTATGATAGTTATATACCGGAGGGAAATAAAATAGAAAGTATTGCAATTTCAGTATCCGGATACTATGATAATTATTGGAATGACAATTTGGAGTATATCAGTCAGGCGGATTTTGAAAAGCAACATATGTTTCTGACCGATACGGAGCCGGTTCTTACGCTTGCCAGACAGTTTCAGCCGGCTGAATGGGAGAAAATGGAAGATCCCAGGAGCATAGAGGTATTATACAGGCTGAAATCCGGCAGACAGGTAAATCGTTGCTTTATGGTAGACTATGCGGATGATAATGCGAGAAAGCAGCTGAACCGGATTATGGGATCGGAGGCATATAAAAAGGGTGTCTTTCAGGATATGACGAAGGGGATTTCCGCGGATAAGCTGGTAAGCATAACGTATTCCAATGGGGCCGCCAAGGTGACAATTCCCAAAGAAGAGTGTGCCAGACTGAAAGAGGCCTGGATCAAAGATATGGAGCAGTATGATTTTACGCTGGTGCGGGAAAATCATCCATGCGGGGAGATTACCTTACAGTATGTCAATTATCTATCGAATACTATGCCGGTTTATGAGAAATTTGAGAATACCATTGCCTGTCTTGAATCTCTGGAAGCGTATTATCCGGTAAAACTGAATGTGGCGGATATTGAATATGTTACTGTGACGAATTATCATAACGAGTTGAATGTAACCGAACAGATGCAATATGATGATCCGGGAAGAGAGGCCTTTGGTTTTGCGGAAGCTGAGGCAGTGGCAGTGGACTTTGTGGAAGATATCTATGTGGACCATACGGTGAGAGAGACGTTCTATGATGAGGCGCAGATTGCGGAAATCTTAGAGAATATTCATCCCATGTGGATGATATCGGAGTTTGCCGGCAGAGACGCGACGGAAGAAAGTTATGATGTGGAAGTGGTATTTAAGAAGGATACAACCTATCCTTATGAGCGGGATTCTTATTATTTCAATTATAGCTTTCTGGGCGGACAGGTGCCTGAGTTCGTGGTGGAAGCAACTGCGTATGAGGCAGAATGAAAACTGTCAGCAAGGAGCATGTATAAGCAGGATGCAGGCAGGAAACGGAGGAAACGGTGGAGAAACAGAAAACGGCAGAACCAGTCATCTCTGTGAAGGATCTGTATAAGATATACCGTGTCGGGGAAGAGAGAGTACGGGCGCTGAACGGTGTCAGCTTTACCATTAACCGGGGAGATTTCTGCTCCATTGTGGGCACTTCCGGTTCCGGTAAATCCACACTGTTAAATATGCTGGCAGGGCTGGAGAAACCGACCAAGGGTGAGATTGTGATTGCCGGAGAGCATATGGAACACAAGAGTGAGAATCAGCTGGTGGCATTTCGCAGGGAGCATATCGGATTTATCTTTCAGTCCTTTAATCTGATGGGAACCATGAACGCCATTGAAAATGTGGCGCTTCCCCTGACTTTTCAGGGGATGGATAAAAAGAGACGCAATAAAAAAGCGGAAGAAATGCTTGATCTGGTGGGGCTTACCAGTCACAAGAAACATAAGCCGAACCAAATGTCCGGCGGGCAGCAGCAGCGTGTGGGTGTAGCCCGTGCCTTAGTGGTGGAGCCGGAGATCATCTTTGCGGATGAGCCCACCGGTAACCTGGATTCCAATACCTCGGTGGAAGTCATGAATCTGATGAAAAAGGTAGTGCGGGAAAAGAATCAGACATTAGTGATGGTTACTCATGATAATTATCTGGCCGGATTTGCCGATGTGATTCTGCGGATTCGGGATGGTAAGATCATAGAGATTGAGGATCACAGAGGAGAAGCTATTCCGGATGAGATAGCTGTGAAGGTATGAATATACAAATCTGGAAGGATGGAAAAATGAGCAGAAGACAACAGAAAGCAGGTAGAGGACTCATGAGAGGAAGAAACACCCGTAAAATATGGGGCGCCATATCGCTTGCACTTTCCCTTGTGCTGTTGATACCGGTGGCAGTACCTGCCGCAGGAATGGAGCAGGTATATGCCACAGAGGATGGATATGAAGACGAGTACAACGAAGAGGTCAGCGAGAACCATACCAAGATAAAGTACCTGGAACGTTCTTCCGACCGGGTGATTACAGATGATGACCGGGCAGATGCCGATGCGGACATGCTCTATTATATGCAGAGTCTGGAAGTCCGCTATAAGCTGGATGCCAAGGTGATGGAAAATCTACATAAGGTGTTTGACAGTGCAGTATATTATATTGCCAATACAGAGATGACACTCACAGAGATGTGGTCTTATGTAGCTTCCGCCAAATCTTCCATGGAGTCAGCGGCCGTAGAAAAAGTCACCATGACCACCAGTGAATTTTTGCAGGTGGCGGATAACTGGGAGACCCCTATTGTCAGTTATGGACAGGCAGTTTCCATTGTACTTCCGGTGGTTAATTTTGGTACGGAAGAATTAAACAATCTGATCATAGAGCCTGTGACTTCCACACTGGTGACAGAATGGCCTTTTGAGCCGGATATGACCAATTATTTGCAGACAGAGCCTTTTATCCCTGGTTGTGAAACCAAGGAAGCGGCGATGGCAAACCGAAGGGAATTTACCTTCCACTTTACCACCAGAAGTGATGTGATGAGTGGATATTATCCGTTGAAATTTCATATTTCCTATACGAAGGCAGGGGTCCGCAGTGAGGAGCCCATAGAGCTGACGGTGTATGTGAAGACCATCGGTAAACCGGGCAGCGGCATTATCGGCGGCAACGGGCAGGAAGCTTCCGGTTCCAAGCCGCGTATCGTGGTGACAGGATTTGAGACGAACCCGGCAGATGTGTATGCGGGGGACACCTTTACGCTGACGATTCATGTACAGAATACGGCCAAAGATACGGCAGTGACCAATGTACTTTTTGACATGCAGGCGGCCCAGGAGGGAGAGGATAAGACCAATACCTACTCGGCGTTTCTTCCCACCTCAGGCTCCAGTTCGGTTTATATGGACAGAATCGGGCCGGATACGGCGGCGGATATTGTAATCGAGATGACGGCCAAAGCAGATCTGGCGCAGAAACCTTATGTACTGGATGTCAATATGAAATATGATGCCAGCACCGTGTTTGATCTGACCGATAAAGCCAGTGTGTCAATACCGATTTTGCAGGAGAGCCGCTTTGATACCAGTATTCCAGAAGTGGTGCCCTCCGATATTGAAGTGGGATCCCAGTCCAACGTGATGTTCAGCATTTACAATACCGGAAAGACTACGCTGTATAATGTACAGGTGAAATTTATTGCAGACTCCATAGATGAGGCTTCTGCTTTTGTGGGTAATCTACAGTCCGGCAATACGGGCAACGTAGATGTGATGCTTACCGGAAGCACGGCTACCATGGATGACGGTACCGTTGTTATGGAGATCTCTTATGAGGATGAGGCAGGGAATGTGACCACCCAGGAAAAGACCATTACATTGTTTGTCAATGAGTTTTATATGGATGATATGATGATGGGCGGTGATATGATGGGCGACGATATGATGATGGAAGAAGAACAGGGGCCCAAGAAGGGAATGATCATCGGAATCGTGGCGGCCAGTGTGGCCGTAGCGGTGGTGGTACTTGTCGTATTCTTAAAACTCAGAAAAAAGAAGAAGGCAGCCCAGGCATTGGCAGAGGAGATTGCTGATTTGGAGAAAGAACTGGATCTGGATGAGGATAAGAAAGAATGAAATTTCTGGATTTGCTGCGTATGAGCAGCTCGAATCTCTGGAAAAGAAAAGTGAGGACGATTCTGACAGTGCTTGGAGTCGTGATCGGTGTGGCTTCCATTGTGGTCATGGTTTCGCTGGGATTGGGTTTAAGCAGGTCTCTGATGGCACAGTATGAGTCTTATGGAAGTCTGACACAGATTGAAGTGAATGAACCCTGGGGTGATTCTTCTTCGGAAGAAGTAAAACGCCTTGATCAGGATCTGATTGACGAGATTCTGGCCATGGAACATGTGGAGTCGGTTTATCCGGTACTGGATACCCAGGCAATGGCCAAATATGGAAGTTATGAAGGATATTTACAGATACAGGCCATACCCAAAGAGGCTTTTGAGGATATGAATATCAAGGTGGGGCAGGGACAGCTTCCGGGAAACGATAACCAACTGAAATTCTTCTATGGATGTGAGGTGCTCCAGAATTTCAGAAACAGCAAAGGGAGTGGCGGAAGCTACTGGGAGACAGGTGTTTTGCCGGATATCGATCTGATGAATGATCCCATTTTTGTGATCTTTGACATGGACGCTTATTATAATGCGGGGTCAACGGATGAAAACGGCCAGGTCAGGAAACCGCCCAAAAAATATCTGATTGAGACCTGCGGTGTGGAGGAAAAGCCGGGAGAAGATCAGTGGTCGCAGTATGGGTGGTATACTTTCTGTGATATAGATCAGCTGATGGTGGAGTTAAAGAAGATATTTAAGAATAAACCGATTCCGGGGCAGCCCACTACCAAGACAGGCAAGCCCTATAAGGAGATATTTTATAACCGCCTCCTGGTGAATGTGGATAGTATGGATTATGTGGTAGAGATACAGAACCATCTGAAGGATTCAGGATACAATGCCTACAGCCAGGCAGAGTGGGTGGAGTCGGAACAGAAGACCATGGGTTATATCCAGGCAGTGCTTGGCGGGATTGGCGCCGTATCTTTATTTGTGGCGGCTATCGGTATCACCAATACGATGATGATGTCCATCTATGAACGGACGAAAGAAATCGGCGTCATGAAAGTGCTGGGCTGTGATCTTCGCAATATCAGGAGCCTGTTTTTGATGGAGGCAGGATTTATTGGATTTATCGGTGGGGTGATCGGGCTGATCTTAAGTTTTATACTCTCCGCCGTGGTCAATCATGTGGCGTCAACGATGTCAGAAAACATGACGGATATGTCCGGAATTTCCTATATTCCCATATGGCTGGTATTTTTGTCATTGATATTTGCGATACTGGTGGGTATGGTGGCAGGATTTTTCCCGGCCAGAAGAGCGATGAAATTAAGCCCCCTGGCGGCGATTCGCAATGAGTAAGTGTGACGCTTAAAAGGAGAACACTAAGTGGGTTACTGCATGATTTATATATTAACATAATATATAGGTATGTTAATGCTTTTTGGAAGTTGCTTTGGTGAAATTAAGAAAAAATCAAGAAAATAAAGGAAAAAATACTTGCTTTTTCTTCCAGAAATGTTGTATGATAAATTTACATAAATATTTATTATGGTAATAAATAAAGATGTATTGGAGGAGTAAGGATGAAAAAGCATAGAATCGTACAATGGTGTCTGGCATTGTGTACAGCCCTTGGCCTGTTGATTCTTCCGGCGGGACGGATGGAAGTACAGGCTGCGGAGGTAATTGCGACAGTACGCGGAACCATTCAGAAAGGAACTACTTCCCAGTTGATGTATCTGGATACTTCCAGCGGAAAGATGGAGGTTAAGATTGACAGTGGAACAGATACCAGCGGCTGCAAAATTTTGCTGCCGGGCAAGGTAATAAGCGTTTCGCTTTCCCACGGTTCCGACGGATATCTTCATGCAGTAAAGATTACATCGGAGGCGCAGGATTCGGCAGTTACACTGGATATGTCCGGTGTATCTACAGTGACGGGGACGTTGAATGAGAAAACAAAGAATGATGTCCTGTGTCTGGATACACAATATGGCCTTATGGAATTGAAATACGACAGCAGTCTGGATATGAGCGGGTGTTCCGTTCTGGTGCTTGGACAGAATTATACTGTGAAATGTGCAAGGGGATCCGATGCCTATATGCATGCGATCAGCATCAGTGATGCATCATCCTATGCAGGCACCACTTCTTATATACCGAATAACAGCAATTCATCCAATTCTGTCTCTGGCAAGGTGACCAGTGATACGACACCGGACATTCTGTTCTTGTCTACCAGCGATGGCGTGATGCAGTTTAAGATTGACAGCAATGCGGATACCAGCAGAGGTATGGTACATACAAAAGACAATAAGCTGACCGTATATTTTTATCACGGTTCTGACGGATATCTGCATGCTACAGGGATAGTCGGGGAAAAGGAAAGTGCCTCCGATGTGACAGTGGATACTTCTTCTGCTACCACGGTGACAGGACAGGTTATGAAGAAATCCACAGAGAATATCCTTCGTCTGGATACACGTTATGGAGAGATGGAACTGAAGATGGATAAGGTTGAAGCAGGAAATGACGGCAAAGCTTTAGTCAAGGATATGTGGGTTTCCGTGACTTGTGCGAGAGGGTCTGATGCTTATATGCATGCTCTCAAGATCAGTTCTCTCAGATAAGTATGAAAAATACCTTCTGTGCGCATACTACTTAAAAAAGTGCGTACAGGAGGTTTTTTTATGGGCATGAAATTGAGAATTGTGGATGTACATGCGAGAGAGATTCTGGACTCCCGGGGTAATCCCACTGTGGAGGCGGAGGTTACCATAGAGAAAGAGGTGGGAGGGAAACAGTACGTGGGAAGAGCGGCGATTCCCAGTGGTGCCAGTACAGGACGATTTGAGGCGGTGGAACTGCGGGACGGCGAAACCAGATATTTTGGACTGGGGACTACCAAGGCGGTAAACAATGTAAATACGAAGATACGGGAAGCTTTGATGGGGATGGATGCTATGGATCAGGGACTTATCGACCGTATTCTGATAGAACAGGATGGTACAGACAATAAGAGTAATCTGGGTGCCAATGCCACACTTGGCGTATCCATGGCCTGCGCCAAGGTGAGTGCACTGGCACTGGGGATTCCATTGTATCGTTATCTGGGCGGGGCTTATACAAGGCTGCTGCCGGTTCCCATGATGAATATTTTAAATGGTGGTAAACACGCGGATAATACCGTTGATTTTCAGGAGTTTATGATTATGCCTGTGCAGGCGGAGAGCTTTCGTGACGGTTTGCGAATCTGTGCGGAGATATACCATAATCTTAAGAAAATCTGCAATAGCAGAGGACTGTCCACAGGGGTGGGTGACGAGGGCGGATTTGCCCCTTCCCTTCCAGATGCCTTTGCCGTCCTGGATTTGATCGTGGAGTCCATAAAGGCCGCAGGATATACACCGGGACAGGATATTAAGATTGCCCTGGATGTGGCGGCATCGGAGCTGTATCAGGAAGCGGACGGGGTATATCATTTTCCGGGGGAAACAGAACTAAGGCAGCTGAGGCAGACTCTGGAGGGATCTCAGGTATCGGAGTGCTATGAGGCGGGCTGTGGGCCTGACGGCTGTGAAGACATGCCGGAGATTACAAGGAGTACGGAGGAGATGGTGGCCTATTATGAGGAATTGGTGGAACGCTATCCTATTATCTCTATTGAAGACGGACTTGCAGAGGATGATTGGGACGGCTGGCAGATGATGACCAAAAAACTGGGCGATAAAATTCAGCTGGTGGGGGACGATCTGTTTGTCACCAATACGAAGAGACTGGATGCCGGTATTAAACTGAAGGTGGCCAATGCAATTTTAGTCAAGGTTAATCAGATTGGTACGGTATCAGAGGCCATGGATGCCATTGAGATGGCCCAGAAGAATGGATACAGAGCAGTTATTTCGCACAGATCCGGGGAAACAGAGGATACCTTTATTGCGGATCTGGCTGTGGCGGTAAATGCCGGGCAGATTAAGACAGGAGCACCCTGCCGCAGCGACCGGATAGCAAAGTATAATCAGCTTCTGCGGATTGAAGAGGAGCTGGGAAGTGTGGCCTGTTATAAGGAGCCTTTTAATAAGATTTAAGCTTCTGGTTGAATTCTTATGTTTTAAAAGCTATAGTGGACATGTAGGTGCTCGAAAGCGGGTATTTATATGTCCATTATTTGTTGGAATCGTGCAAGTGTGCTATGTAAAAGGAGGATTGCAGGATGCAGAAAATAGGTGTACTGTCGGATACGCACGGAAAACTTAGGGAGGAGATTATAGATATCCTTCAGGAGTGTGATGTGATTCTTCATGCGGGAGATATCAATACACCTAAAGTGTTGGAACAGCTAAGGAGTATTGCGCCTGTTTATGTGGTAAGGGGTAATGCCGATAAAGAGTGGGCCGAAACACTGCCGGTGGAGCTGGATGAGAGAATCTGCGGCCTGCGGGTCTTTATGGTACATAACAAAAAGGAACTGCCAAAGGATTTAACCGCATATGATCTGGTTATCTATGGACATTCTCATAAGTATGAGGAGCGGGAAGACGAGTGCTTTTATCTGAATCCGGGAAGCTGCGGGCCGAGACGCTTTTCCCTGCCGGTGACCATGGCGGTGGTGGAGGTGGAAGATGGAGTATTTCATGTATTCAGAAAGGATATAGCGTCGGTCCCTGCGGGCGGCAATGTGCCCCTTACAGAAAGTACGCTGATGTCCCTGCTTCGGGATGTGGACAAGGGCAGAAGCGTTTCGGAAATCGCCGGAAAATATCATTTGGACGGGTATTTGGCAGAACAGATCTGCCGGCTGTATCTGACGCATCCGGGTATCGGGGCAGCAGGGGTGCTGGATAAAATGGGGCTGCCCAGGGACAGGTGACAGTTTTTGGATGTTCATTTTTAAAGTTTTAATTTTCCTGATTAGAATAGCAGGGAATTAGTGCTGGCTATTGCACCAGCAACTTGTTATAATATGAGACAAAGGCACAAATGAAGGGAGATATCAGAGTGGCTGATACTGTTCATGTAGATACGAAAGAAATTCAAAATTATTGTCATGATAATAAGATAGAGTTATATGATTTTGTTCATGCTGCGATTCTGCAAACATATTTAAGACTGGCAGGGGACTATTTTGATTATTTCACTAATGATAAAAAGGTTAAAGTGATAGATTTTATTATAGAGTCCATAAATGTCTATGAAACAATTGAGTTACCTTTTGAAATAAATATATGCTCTAATAATGATAGTTTTACTGTTACTTATAAGAAAAAGAAATTAACGAATGAATTGAAAAATAATTTTTTGAATTGTATCCGAACAGTAATCTCGGATATGATTTTGAAAGAATATGTATATGATGTAAGACTGCTTTCTGATTCTGAAGAACATGAAATTTATAAAACTTCTACCGGTAAGCCAATATATTATGATGAAAAAAAGACATGGATTGATACGTTTATTAAGAATGCAGAGATGCAGCCGGATCATATTGCTGTTGTTGATATTAATGGATCAATTACATACAAAGAACTGGATAATTTATCTGATATTATTGCATATTACTTATTGGAAAATGGAATACAGATTAACGATTTTGTTGCAATAAAATCCGAACGCAGAAAAGAATATATAATTGCTCTAATGGGAATCAATAAAGCCGGTGCCGCTTTTATTTCCATTGATGCAGAATATCCGGATACCCTATGCGATTATATCATGCAAAATTCAGGAGCTAAAATAGTACTTACTGATCTTAAAATCAAAGAAATTTTATCCCAATATCATGAGCATAAAGTTGGCAATATCAACAGATCAAATCCGGATGGCCTTATATATATGATTTATACATCGGGCACAACGGGCAATCCGAAAGGGGTAATGATTAGACACAAGTCAATAACACATTGTAGTACATGGATAATCCCATATTTGAGACTTGACAATACAAAGCGGAATTTATTGCATACCACTTTTTCATTTGATGCGTCAATCGTGGATACGCTATTCCCTTTAATTGCCGGCGGTGTTATTTATATTGTTGATGAAAAAACAAGAATGAACTTAAGGTTGATGGCGCAATATATTGAGGACAATAAAATAACAGGTTTTTCTTCAAGCTATGCATTCGGGAGAGAATTTTTAAGCAGATTTGATATTCAAGTCGATTATGTGATGCTTGGCGGAGAAGCTTTTTTGCCATTTAAAAAAGTTCCTTTCAGACTGATTAATGCATATGGTCCTACTGAATTTACGATTATTGCCACAGTTCATGATGTGAATCAAGACAAGGATTATGTACCGCCTATTGGGAGACCTATTCCCGGTACGATTGCCCTTGTGCTGGATTGTTTTATGAAACCGGTACCTGTGAATACTCCCGGGGAGTTATACCTTTGTGGCTCACAAATTGCGGCAGGTTATTGTAATAACAGGATAGCCACGGAAAGGAATTTTATTTCATTTGATAATGGACTTGAATTCTATAAAACCGGAGATCTGGTAAAATATAATAATGAGAATGAACTGATTTTTCTTGGCAGAATTGACAGACAAGTAAAACTTAGAGGTTTTCGTATTGAGCCCGCTCAGATTGAAAATAAAGTTATGCAATTTCAGCAGGTATTAGAATGCGTGGCAGCAGTCAAAAAAATTCATGGTACAAAAAAACTTTGTTTATATTATGTGGCGGCAGATAGAATATCAAAACAGGAACTTAAAAGTTACCTATCCCGCGAATTGGCTGAATATATGGTTCCGGAAGTATATATACAAATGGATCAGGTGCCAAAAACTAAAAACGGAAAAACGGATTTTAATAAATTGCCTGAAATACAATCAAATAATAATGAGTTGGATTATATTGCGCCCAAAAGTAATCTTGAAAATAGATTTTGCAATACAATCTGTAAAATACTTGATTTAGATAAAATAGGATTAAATGATGATTTCTTTGAATTCGGGGGTGATTCATTAAAGTGCATGGAACTAATTCAGGAATTAGACCTGCCATTGCTGGATATATCAGATATATATAATGGGCGCTGCATTAATAAGATTATTACCAATTACAAAAAAAGGATAGGTAAAGTCGGAACAGAATTACAAATTGCAAATATGAAAGATTCAGAATATCCATTACTCGGAGCCCAGGTGCATTTTTATAACATTCATAATTCTTTTGCCTCTAATACCAGTTGTAACTTACATGGCTTATTCTTGATGAATAAGGAAATTTATGCAGAACGACTGGTATGTGCAGTAAATAAAGTTATTAAAGCTCATCATGCCTTTGGAAACAGGTTTTATTTGAGGGACGGAATGGTTTATCAAAAGTTTGATTCGTTGTACATCAAGGATATCAAACTTGAAAAAACAACCGAATTGGAACTACAAAACAACCTGAGTGATTTAGTTAAACCATATGACATATTTAGCGAACCATTATATAGAATACGTATATTTCAAACAGAGAAAGACAACGTTTATCTGTTTACAGAATTTCATCATCTGATTTTTGACGGATACTCATTTAGTATTTTCTGGTCTAAACTTAGCGAGGCCTATCATGGCAAAAAATTGAGGGAAGATCAATATTATAGATTTTTATACCATCAAAAGTTAGCTGTTGAATTTAGTATGGGAGAAAAACCTGTAATCAATGAAAATTGTATTATGCCATTTGATTATCAGGAAGCAAATTGTGTCAAAACGGAGGATAGAGAAGATGCTTTTCAATTTATCTTACCACTGAAAAATGATAAATTAGAAGAACTTTGTAGTAGATATAATGTATCCCCCAATGCATTGTTTATGGGATGTTATTTATTGACGATGTATAAGCAGACGAATAAAAAAAGACTCTGTGTGTCCTGGATATACAACGGAAGAGACTTGAGTTTTACTGAAGACTGTATTGGCTTGATGATAAATTTATTGTTTGTAAACTGCCAAATTGATGAAGAACAATCCATATATCAATTTTTAAAAGATGTAAAAATGAATATTGACCAAAGCTTATCGGATAGTTTTTATAATGGATATGCTTTAAGAGATCTGCTGGAAGATCCCATTTGCTGTTTTCAATATCAGGAGTTGATGCAGGATGATTCAAATGAATTATTCAAAGAACGCATAGAATTGCCCAATCCTCTGTTTAAACCCGCATATTTCTGGGAATTTGAGGTAAAAAATGATGGTTCAGACATTAGTGCTGCCTGTCTTTTTAATAGCGACTATTATAAAAAGAGCACTGCTTTGAATTTCTTGAAAGAATTTGAAAATATCATAGTAAAATTTGCTGATGGAATAGGGTGGGTTAAGGATGTCTTTAACAGGTAAAAAAGATAGTTTTATAACAAAAATATATGCGAGATTGTTACCGGTGCAGATAATATTGGTGGCGATTCAATCAATCAATGGAATTGTAGACGGCATTATGGGAAGTCGATTGCTGGGGAGCGATGCAATGGCGGCAGTTGGTCTTTTTGCACCTCTCCTTACACTTTTATATGCTTTTGGATGCATAATAATTGTGGGATCTCAGATAGTAGGTTCCCATTATGCCGGCAAAGGGGAGACAGATAAAATTAGTAAAATTTTTTCAGTTACACTTTGCTTTATTGCAATTGTAGGATTTATTGCGGCGATATTCATTAGTATATTTAATGCTCAACTGTCTACATTACTAAAAGGTGATAATCTGTTATCGGATTATATGCTGGGGGTTGCATTTTCATTTTTGTTTGATTCGCTTTGCGGAGTTCTGTCTGATTACCTTCAATTAATCGGAAATGTTAAAAGAACATACATAGGACTTATTGCTTTAATTACATCGAATATATTATTAAATGTTATTTTTATCAGATTTTTGGAACTTGGAATTTTCGGGTTGGGACTTGCAACAACGTTAAGTACATTCATTACATGTTTTATTATGGCCGGTGTTTTTTTTGATTCAAAATCTCCAATACATTTTACTTTAATGCAGTTGCCATGGAGAAAATTGGGTGAAATTTTGCGTTTTGGCTCATCAGCGGCGACATTTAATATTGTTCTTGCTTTAAAAGGTTTTGCATTAAACTATATTGTGTTATTTTTTGGCGGGCAAATTGCACTTGGCGCCATGGCTGTGGAAAACTCCATTCTTGGTTTGATAGGTGCAATTAGTGTGGGAATCGGTACAACAACCCTTACGATAGGCAGCGTATTTTATGGAGAGGAGGATAGGGAAGCCGTCAAATCAGTATTTAGAGTTTCCCTCAAAGTTGGTATTACGCTCGCTCTTATTGTGACAATTGTTATTATGGGATTTTCCCGTCCTTTATCAGTTATGTTCTATGGAAAAGAAGCAGCTGTCAGAAGTATATTACAAGATATACTCGTTTTATCAACGATATATATTCCGCTAAATGTAATTATTTGTGTTTTTACTAAAATGTATCATATACAAGGGCAGATGATTCTTACAAATATTCTTTCCTTCCTGGAAAATGGACTTGTTATCATAGTTGCATTTGTTTTGGGAATTTTATTTAGATTAAGAGGAATTTGGTTATCATTACCTGTCAGCAGTCTTATGCTTTTATTAGGCTTGATTGCTTATATCTGGATAAAAAACAAAAAAATTTCCTTTGAAGAGGAAGAACTGATATTGCTAAGTGATACTTTTAGAGGAAATTCTGATAACAATATGTATATAAATATCTTCGGCGATACTGATATTAGTGAAATCCTCAGTCAAATTAAAGCTTTTATAATATGTCATGAAGTAAATAAACATGACGCTGAAAATTTCTTTGCATATATTGTTGAGCTGATAAAGCATCAATTTAAACAATATAATATGTTTAATATCAGTATCATTTATAAAGAGAATAATATCATTGTGAGAATAAGAAATAATGACAGGGATTTCAAACCTTTGAATATAAGTAGTGAATACAAAACAGAAATTCAAACTCATCTTGGGATAAGTGAAGTCAAGGTATCACTGCAAACGGAATAGGATATCTTTCTTTGCTGGTTGGGGATTTTCTTCATAATTGGATTCCAGAAGATGTTGCGTTTCATCAAGCGTGATCTTGCCTTCTATAATCTTATTATACATGGCTGTTATTGAAAATACAATTTATTCTGTACATTTGCGGGTATGGATGATAAGCTGTAACAATAGAAAGTTTCGTGACAGTATCAAGAGGATATAAAGGTTGGAAATATAATGCAGATCATAAGAAGCAATAGGGCACAATTTGAGTATGACATTCATGCGCTGGTGAAAGCTTTTTATCCGGAATGGGAGTTGAAGGTGCTGACACCGGCTTCCGTCATCAAGGATAAAAAAATCTTGGAGATTTTGCCGGTGATGGAACTTTCCTTTGGTGATTGTGAAGTCATGCTAAAGATTTATAATAGTTTACATAACTCTGAACACACCTATATCTGGAATGACACAGACAAGGCGGAGCAGGAGGAATATAAGAACGGGTTCAAGCGCTTTCTCTATAACTCCCTACGGGAGGAGACAGGACGTTCTCTGCCCTGGGGAAATCTGACGGGGATCCGTCCCACGAAGATTGCGATGACGATGCTGGAACAGGGTAAAAGCGAAGAAGAGATAGCGGAATTTTTAAAGAACGAGCATTTCGTGAGTGATGAGAAGACAGCGCTCGGGATTGAGATTGCCAGGAGGGAGAGAGGAATACTCAGTACACTGCATTATGAGGAGGGGTACAGTCTCTATATTGGGATACCGTTTTGTCCTACCACCTGCCTGTACTGTTCTTTTACTTCTTATCCCATTGGATTGTGGCATGAGCGGGTGGGAGAGTATCTGAAGGCATTGGAGAAGGAGATGGATGCGGCTGCATCCCTCTGTCAGGATAAGATACTGGATACGGTCTATATTGGCGGCGGTACGCCCAGCGCCCTGTCGGCGGCAGAGCTGGAGAGACTGTTAAAGAAGCTGAGAAGTACCTTTGATTTTGGTACAGTACAGGAATTTACGGTGGAAGCCGGACGGGCGGACAGTATTACGCCGGAGAAACTGCAAGTGCTCCATGCATATGGAGTGACCAGGATTTCGGTCAATCCCCAGACCATGAAACAGGAGACATTACAGCTGATTGGCAGACAGCATACGGTAGAACAGGTGGCGGATGCTTTCGGTATGGCGCGTCAGGCAGGATTTGACAATATCAATATGGACATCATTCTGGGGCTTCCGGGGGAAGATGCGGCAGATGTGGCGCATACCATTGAGGCCATAAAAGAACTGGCGCCGGAGGCGTTGACAGTACATTCTCTTGCGGTAAAGCGGGCTTCCAGACTACAGCAGTGGATTGAAAAGAACGGGGTTACGGCTTATAACAATACGGAAGAGACCATGCGGATCGCGGCGAAAGGTGCAGCGGATATGGGGATGGTGCCTTATTATCTCTACCGGCAGAAGAATATGTCCGGCAACTTTGAGAATGTAGGATACTCCAGGAAGGGAAAATATGGTATCTACAATATTCTTATCATGGAGGAGATGCAGACCATTGTGGCATTGGGCGCCGGTTCCATTAGCAAGAGGGTGTATTCAGACGGACGGATTGAGCGCAGCGAAAATGCAAAGGACGTAGAGACCTATATGAGAAATATGGAAGAGATGATTGAACGGAAGAGACGGCTGCTGGGATAGCGTAGCCGTAGATGGTAAGGGGGAAGACAGAACAGGGGAAGAAAAGGGGTAATCTGATGAAAATAACGATTATACACGGACAGAGCCATGAGGGTACTACCTGTCATGTTGCAAGAACGTTGACGGAGAAACTGGAGGGTGAAGTGAAAGAGTTTTTCCTGCCCAGAGATTTTGGCGAGCAATGTGTGGGCTGTACCGTCTGTTTTGAAGAAACGGAGAGTAAATGTCCGCATTATACCAGACTTGCTCCGCTGACAGAGGCCCTGGACGAAGCCGATGTGATTATATTGGCCAGTCCCGTCTATGTATATCATGTGACGGGGGCGATGAAGTCTTTTCTGGATCATTATGGGTGGCGGTGGATGGTGCACCGTCCGGAAGAGAAGATGTTTGCCAAACAGGCTGTCTGTATTTCCACGGCGGCCGGGGCAGGCATGAAAAGTGCGAACAAGGATATGGCGGACAGTACGTTAAATTAAAGAAAAAACAAAACCATGTCAGGCCCTCTCTGAAAACGAAGATTTTCTTTTATGCCATGCGGCAGATGCAGAAACGAGGATGGAATGAAGCAGACGCCGAGTATTGGCGCCAAAAAGGCTGGACGCAGAAAAAGCGTCCATGGAGTATTTCCTGAGGGACTATATTTTAATCTGTGTCCATTTTCCTTTTTTAAACCGTATGGATGCAAAGGTAAAGCGTGAGATCTGATCCGCCAGGACGCCCAGCCAGATACCGACGATTCCCAGGCCGAACACATAACCGCCCAGAATGGAGCCGATGGTACGGATAAAGGTGACGCTGATGGTAGAGGCAACGGCGGTGTAGAGGGTATCGCCCGCACCGCGCAGACATCCCATGTACACGACCTGGCTGATCTGGAAAATAACCACGAAAATGATGACATGCATGATTCTGACACCGATCATGACAATCATCTTCTCCTGAAAGAAAAGTCTCATGAGCGGCGCGGCGCCCACATAATAAACGACGGCCAGACAGGCGGAAATAATACCGCCGAACATCCTGCATATGCTGCCGTATTCTTTGGCCAGTTCTTCATCCCCGGCGCCGAGACTGCGTCCGATCAACGCCACCGCAGCGGCCTGTAGTCCGTCCCCGAAAGAGAAGGACAGGGCCATGATGTTCATGCCGACCTGATGTGCAGCCATGGCATTGGTTCCTTGTCTTGCGGCCATAATTGCCGTCAGCATGAAACCGATCCGCATAAGAAGCTGTTCAAAGAATACGCTGTAACCTACTTTTACTAAATGCAGGAGACTGTTCATGGCAGGCAGGATCCTGTTTTTGATGATATAGGGAAGACTGATAAACCCTTCCGGATTAAGGATGGAGAGGAAACTCATAATACTGGCTACAACCGTGCCCAGTACGGTAGCCAGAGCCGCGCCGTGGATGCCCAGGGCAGGGAAACCGAAATGCCCGTTGATCAGTAAATAGTTAAATATAATATTCACCGTGTTGGAGGTCACATTGGTGCGCATGGTGATCTTGGTGTTGCCGGCGCCTCTCTGTGCGGAATTGATGCCCATCTGGATACAGTTAAAGATCATGCCGCCCATGATGATTCTGAAATAGGCAACAGCGCTGTCGTGGGTTTCCGGGGTGGAGCCGCACATATGAATGATGGGACTGGCCAGTACTACAAAAAGGCAACTGAGGATGATTGCGGCAACAAGGATAAAGAGGAGGGCGGTGCTGAGAATCCGGTTTGCTTCCTCTGCCTTGTTTTCTCCCCGCCTTCTGGCAACCAGCGCTGATATAGCCACATTTAAGGCGAAGAAAAGCGCCAGTCCGATAAATTTCGGCTGGGTTGTGAGTCCTACCGCAGCTACTGCATAGGATCCCAGGGAGCTGACCATCAGGGAATCTACCAGGCCGGCAAAAGCCACGAAAAAAGATTCCACAATGGACGGCCATGCCATCTGGAAAGTAATGTGGATATTTTCTTTGCTGTGTTTTGCCTGTCTGTCTTTGCATAATTGCAGTTTCATAGTTGTCCCGGCCTGTTCCTTTTTTGTTTGTCAAAAGCAGCGTTCCCTCTCCTATGGATGAAACGCTGCTTTTCTGGTTTCCTGTTCTATATCTGTTCCGATAGTCTCTTAAGAGAGACTTTCAACGATAAAGCCTGTCGTTATTGTATCGCGGAATACCCAAAGGCATTGGCGAAAGCATCAATAGGCTGCTTTTCTTTGCACAATGCACACTCTTCCGGGCTGTAGGTCTTATATTCCGGAATATCCGATGTGTTAAACAGTGCATTGACGGGGATACCCATTACCGCATTGGCGGCGCTGAAGATAGCACTGACGCCACTGATGGATGCGCCATAGTAGGTCAGCGTCTGTACTGCTTTGGTGACAGTACGTCCTGTGGTTGCGCTTGCCAGAAGAAGCAGCACATTCTTATCCTTGATCATGGGCAGGTAGTTATCACGGAACAGCATCTGTCCGGAAGAAGAATACTCCGGTGTAATGATATAGATTGTCTGGTGTGCATTTCTGGAGTAGACACCTGCTCTTGTCAGTTCTTCCGCCAAAAAGGCACCGATGATCTCACAGCCGTCTATACAGACAATGGTATCCACTACCGTGGACAACATGATCTGTCTGCTCAGTTCTTTGGCGGCAGTGGATGCCTCGCTCAGTCTTGTCTTCATCGTGGTCATATCCAGAAAGTAATTGATATGGGAGTTAGGGGTTACAAAATGCCCGTGGATTGCTTTTAATTCAATATTGGGATGGCTCTTGGAGTGAATCTTAATCAGTTCCTTCATGTGCTTACCTCCTTATCACGATACCGTTTCGTTTTGCGCAATTCCTTTATTTGGAATTAACATGTTGTTATTCATATTATACAGCCTGGATGTATGTAAATCAATCTCAGCTTTTGCAATTTAGGACTAGACAATAACGACAGGGAAGCACTTGTCTTTTTAGTTGGCTCATGCTATAGTAAACGTACATCTCATATCGTATTACTTTTCAAACAGATACGATATCTGGATTCCGGGGCATCCGGAAGATGAAAGGAGCAGTCCGCTCCAGCATTTACCAACTTTTAACCGACAGAAAAGGCAGGACAGTGTTAAGAGCGGTTTTCTGCATGTGTTTTCCTTTTCTGTATCCAACAGGTGTATTTAGTGCATCGTCAGAAAAGGAGCGCAAGATGGGAAAATTATTTGAAGGAATAACATTTGACTATCAGGCAGAAATGAGGAAAATGAGGGAAGCTACGGAAGCAGCAGAACAAAAGAGTGAAGCAGCACAACGAGATATAGAGGCGGCACGGCGGAAATCGGAAGCAGCACAGCAGCAAATAGAGTTGGCGGAGCAAAAGAGTGCAGAAGCGGAGCAAAAGAGTATAGAAGCGCAGAAAATAAGAGAGGAAGCCGGCCAAAGAGTCAGGTTTTCAAGTCATATGGTAAGAATGGCGCTCAACCATCATACGTCTAGTGAAATTAAGAATTCTTTAATGCAGGAATTTGGTTTGATTAAAGAAGAGGCAGAGGAAGAATATCGGAGAGTTACTGAGTAGATTATCCTGGCTTTTTCTACCTTCATAATTTATAATCATTCACGGTCAGAACCATTAGGGGTCGGCATCCTTTGATGAAGCATCTGTGGAACCGTCAAAAATAGAAATGATGATTATCCGGTGAGGCTTGAAAAACACTTCAAAACAGTGTAAAATCTAACAAGCATACTTATATAAAGGATAACAGGAGGCATTATGGCACTGAATAAGAAACCGGTCACAGGCATGAAAGATATCCTGCCGGAAGAAATGGAAATCCGTGATTATGTCATTGGCGTGATCAAGGAGACATATGGAAGCTTCGGTTTTACTTCGATTGAAACACCCTGTGTGGAGAATATTGCGAATCTCAACTGTAAGGCGGGCGGGGAGAATGAGAAGCTGATTTTTAAGATTCTAAAAAGAGGAGAAAAACTCCGTCTGGAGGAAGCAAAGAGTGAGGAAGATTTGGTGGACGGCGGTCTGCGTTATGATCTGACAGTTCCTTTGGTTCGTTATTATGCGAATCATGCCAATGAACTTCCGGCCCCCTTTAAAGCCTTGCAGATGGGCAATGTGTGGCGGGCGGACAGGCCCCAGAGAGGGCGTTACCGTCAGTTTATGCAGTGTGATATAGATATCCTTGGGGAAGCGGGTAATCTGGCAGAGATTGAGTTGATTCTTGCAACGACCACAACGTTAGGAAAGCTGGGATTTAAGAACTTCCAGATTCGGATCAATGACAGGCAGATCTTAAAGGCGATGGCGGCGTACAGCGGCTTTGGCGAGGCGGATTATGACCAGATTTTTATTATTCTGGATAAGATGGATAAGATAGGTATGGATGGTGTGGAAGAGGAGCTGTTGGAAGCCGGTTATGCCAAAGAGTCTGTGACGAAATATATGGGGCTTTTTCAGGGTGTGGAGACGGCCAAGACACCGGTGGTTTATCTGACACAGGCCATAGCAGATTTCCTGCCGGAAGGCGTCAGGGAAAGTTTTCAGGAGATCATCAACAGTGTGGAAGCGGTCAAAGGGGGTTTCTTTGATCTGGTATTTGACCCAACGCTGGTGCGGGGGATGTCTTACTACACGGGCACGATTTTTGAGGTGGCCATGCCGGAGTTCGGCGGCAGCTGCGGCGGCGGGGGAAGATATGATAAGATGGTGGGTAAGTTCACAGGAAACGATGTACCGGCCTGCGGGTTTTCCATTGGTTTCGAGCGTATTATTCTGTTGCTTTTGGAGAGTGGTTTCAAGGTGCCGAAGGCGGGCAGGAAAGTGGCTTATCTGATGGAGAAGGGCCTGCCAGCCGATAGGCTTCGGCAGGTCATGAAAAAGGCCCAGGAGGCACGCGGAACCGGAGATCAGGTGCTTGTGGCACGCATGAACAAGAATAAGAAATTCCAGAAAGAGCAACTTATGGCCCAGGGATATGAGGCGTTTGAGGAGTTCTATAAGGAAGCTTTTAAGGAGAAGAATCAGCCGCGGGAATAAAGATATAAAGACTGAAATGTAAGAGGAGAGTCTATAATAGGCAGAGAAGTCAGATAGAAAACATAAATGAAACAGGCATAAGAGGAGGAAATGAAAATGGCAGAGTCCATGAAAGGCTGGCAGAGATCTCATCGTTGCGCGGAACTTGCCACTGGAAATGTGGGTGAGAAAGTGACCGTCATGGGATGGGTACAGAAACAGAGAAATAAAGGCGGTATCATATTTGTCGATCTGCGGGATCGTTCCGGGATCTTACAGATTATCTTTGAAGAGAAAGACTGTGGTGCGGAAGCTTTTGCCAAGGCGGAAAAAATGCGCAGTGAATTCGTGATTGCTGTAGTCGGTAAGGTGGAGAAACGTTCCGGTGCTGTTAATGAAAATCTGGCTACCGGGGAGATTGAAGTTCGGGCTGCACAGGTGCGTATCCTGTCTGAATCGGAGACACCCCCCTTTCCGGTGGAGGCAGATTCCAAGACGAAGGAAGAAGTCCGCCTGAAATACCGTTATCTGGATCTGCGCCGTCCGGATATACAGGAGAAAATGATTCTTCGCAGTAAGATAGCCTCAGAAATGCGCGCCTTTATGGCTGATGAAGGATTTCTGGAGATTGAGACTCCGATTCTGTGTAAATCCACACCGGAAGGAGCCAGAGACTATCTGGTGCCCAGCCGGGTGCATCCGGGAAACTTCTATGCCCTGCCGCAGTCACCCCAGTTGTATAAACAGCTTTTGATGTGTTCCGGTTACGACAGGTATTTCCAGATTGCCAGGTGTTTCCGGGACGAAGATCTGCGGGCGGACAGACAGCCTGAATTTACCCAGGCGGATATGGAACTTTCCTTCGTGGATGTGGATGATGTGATTGATGTGAATGAGCGTCTGATCAAACATATCTGCAAGGAAGCGATTGGACTGGATGTGACACTTCCTCTGCCACGCATGACCTGGCAGGAGGCTATGGACAGGTTTGGATCGGATAAGCCGGATACTCGTTTTGGCATGGAACTTACGGATGTGTCCGAGGCAGTGGCAGGTAGTGGCTTCGGAGTGTTTACTTCAGCCCTGGAGAATCATGGTTCGGTGCGCGGTATCAATGTCAAGGGACAGGCGGCCATGCCCAGGAAAAAGATTGATGCTCTGGTGGACTTTGCCAAAGGTTACGGGGCCAAGGGATTGGCTTATTTAAGCGTGCAGGAAGACGGCACCTACAAGTCTTCCTTTGCCAAATTTATGACAGAAGAAGAACTGGACAGTCTGGTGAAGGCCATGGGGGGTGAGAAGGGCGATCTGCTTCTTTTTGCGGCCGATAAGAAGAATATTGTATACAGCGTTCTGGGAGCGCTCCGGTTAGAGCTTGGCAGACAGCTTGGGCTGATTGATGAATCGAAATATCATTTTCTCTGGATCGTGGAGTTCCCGCTCTTAGAGTGGAGCGAGGAGGAGAACCGCTTTATGGCAATGCATCATCCCTTTACCATGCCCATGGAAGAAGACTGGCAGTATATTGATTCCGATCCGGGCAGAGTCCGTGCAAAGGCTTATGATATTGTTCTGAACGGTGTGGAGCTGGGCGGTGGTTCTGTGAGAATCCATCAGGATGATATTCAGGAAAAAATGTTCGAGGTACTTGGCTTTACGAAAGAGCAGGCGTGGGAACAGTTCGGTTTCCTTTTAAGTGCCTTTAAATATGGTGTGCCGCCTCATGCAGGACTGGCTTATGGACTGGATCGTTTTGTGATGCTCTTAACCCATGCGGACAGCATCAGAGAAGTGATTGCGTTCCCGAAGATCAAGGATGCCTCCTGTCTGATGACAGAGGCGCCGGGCACAGTGGACGATAAGCAGCTGGAAGAGTTGCAGATTGCGATTGCGCCGGCACCGGAGAAAGTAGAGGAGGAAAGTTTATGAATTTGCAGAATCCGGCAGCACTGTTACAGATGATGAACCTTTGGAACCGTTTTGAGCGCAATCATCCAAAGTTTCCGAAGTTCTTAAAGGCAGTGGCACAGAAGGGAATCAAGGAGGGCAGTATCATCGAGATTAAGGTGACGACAGCTGAGGGAGAGAACTTTGATTCCAATCTGAAGGTGAGTGCGGAGGATATGGAACTGGTTTCGCAGATGAAGAATCTGTTTGGCGGTTCGTGAGCAGGAAAAGGAGTTGTCATGGCTGAACAAAAAATAAACAATCAGGCATTGGAAGATGCCATAGCAGCATTTGCGGCAGACAGGGAAAAGGACAGTTATGTGAAAGTGATGGAACTTCTGGAGAAATCCATTGTGCTGATGCCGGCTATGCCGCCGGAGAATCTGGATCCTGAGACGGAGAAGCTGATGCGGGCGGGAAAGCCTGTGCAGTTGACCGGAGAGAGCAGAATTGTTCCCTGTCTTTTGCGAAAGGAGAGCGGTGAGCAGGCTATTCCCATCTTTAGCTCGGCGGCCCAGATTCCGCCGGATAAAAAGAGTCCTACGGTGCTGGCGCTTCCTTTCTTTGCCTGTGTATCCATGGCGATGGCGAATCTGGAGAAGATAGAGGCTGTGGTGTTGAATCCGTTTACCCATAATATGGTATTGAACAAGGCAATTCTGGAGGTGGCGGATAAGCGCAGAAAACAGGTTGCGGAGCTGGCAAAGAACGGACAGACAGGGCAGAAGACCATTCAGGTAACGGAGAAACAGTTTCAGGATCTGGTACACAACAGGGTGGCACTGATGCTTTTACCCAAATATCTGTTTGAACATAAGGAAGAGGGTCTTAAGAGACTACAGAAAGAGGAAGGAGAGTTTCTCTTACATTTCTATGATGAGGTATATCCGGAAGGAAAGAAGGCGTCTTTCAGGGCGGATGATTTTTCGGTGATGACTTTAAATATCACGGAGACGGTACAGATCACCAGGGTGGATATGCCGGATGAATCAGTGAAAAAGGGTATGTGTTACCGGGTCTATGCCGTATGGAAACGGGATACCAAAGAAGTGCTGTATTATGCGCTTGAGCAGACCAAAGACGGGAAAAATATTGCGAAAATTACGCCCGACGGAAAGCATGAGGTAGTGGAGCCTGTGCCGGATAATGGAGCGGAAATCGAGGCTGTTATGAGCCTTGTGACACCGATGTAACAGCCAGAGACCACGGTGGTATTTAGGGAGAAGAAAATGACTGACACGATTATATTTGATTTGGACGGCACACTGCTTGATACCCTGGAAGACTTGACAGACAGCGTCAATCATGCCATGAAACAGTTCGGCCTCCCGACACGGACAATAGAGGAAGTGCGTGGATTTGTGGGAAATGGCGTGGCGAAGCTGATTGAACGCTGCATCCCGCAGGGACTGGAGAATCCTTCTTATGACAGGATATTGACTTCTTTCAAAGAATATTATGCACAGCACTGTGAAGACAAGACACGCCCTTACGTGGGAATCATGGAATTGTTGGAAGAACTTTCCGGACAGGGCTATCATATGGCAATCGTCTCCAATAAATTTGACGGTGCCGTCAAGCAGCTGAATCAACAATATTTTAAAGAGTATATTCCAGTGGCAATCGGGGAGAGCGCCACGGTAAAGAAAAAACCGGCGCCTGATACAGTGTACCAGGCGCTTACAGAACTTGCATGTGATGTGTCTCAGGCAGTCTATGTGGGAGATTCCGAAGTAGACCGGCAGACGGCAGGCAATGTTCCTATGCCATGTGTCAGTGTTACCTGGGGATTCCGCACCAGACAGCAGCTTACGAAGGCCGGGGCGGATGAAACATGTATGGTTAATTCTCCGCAGGAACTTCTGGAGTTTCTGTCTCGTCTTCGTCAGGAAGCGTGATCAATACTTTGACAATACGATTCTCCTGAATACCGCATGCCTGTAGGGAAATGCCATTATCCAGTACAATGGTTTCTTTATCCTGGGGCAGGCGGTCTAATTTTTCTATCATGAGCCCCCCTATGGAGTCGTAGTCTTCGGAATCCAGGGAAATTTCCAGGGCATCATTGATGTCATCCAGTTTCATGCCGCCCTCTACCAGATACTGGCCTTCTTCTGTTTCCTGAATCAGTTCCTCCTCGTCGGCATCATACTCGTCACGGATTTCGCCTACCAGTTCCTCAATCATATCTTCCATGGTAATCATACCTACCGTAGCGCCGTATTCGCTCAGGACGAAAGCGATGTTGCAGGATTTCTCCCGGATTTCCATTAAAAGATCGGATACATTCTTATATTCATAAGTATAGTAAGCTTCCCGCAGGATTTTCTTTAAGTTAAATTTTTCCTTGTCTTTTACCAGAATAAAATCTTTGATGTTGACGATACCGATAATGTGGTCAGGGTCATCATCATAGACAGGGATTCTGGTGAACATGGATGCCTGGAAAGTAGATAATAGTTCCTGATAGGTGGCATCGATGGATACGGTGGTCATCTGGATTCTGGGAATCATGATGTCTTTGGCGACTGTGTCCCCGAAATCAAATACATTATAGATTAATGCTCTTTCCTCCGATTCAATGACCCCGCCTTCATGGCTGACATCCACGTAGGTTTTCAGTTCTTTTTCTGTGATGCGGAACGTATTACCCTCGGAACTGATATGTAACAGCTTCAGGATCCAGTTGGAGAGTTTATCCACCAGAAAAATCACCGGTGTTAAGACTGTCATCAGAAGGCGTATGATACCGCTGAAAAAGAGGGTGATAAATTCGGCCTTCTGCATGGCCCAGGTCTTGGGGATGATCTCACCGAACATCAAAATCACGAAGGTCAGCACGCCGGTGGCGATGCCCACAGCACGGCTGCCCCAGGTATTGATGGCAAATGTGGTAGCTACAGAAGAAGCTGACAGATTGACAATATTATTGCCGATCAGGACTGCACTGAGCATTTTACCATACTGGTCGAGTATGCCAAGCACCCGGATGGCGCCTTTATGGTTTTCCTGAGCGAGTGTGCGAAGCCGCACCCGATTCACTGTCGAGAAAGCTGTCTCGGCAGACGAGAAAAAAGCGGATAAGAGTACAAGAACTGCTAATGAAACGAGTTGTATGACACCTGTGGTATCCAATTTAAAAATTCACTCCTTGTTTGTATAGTCTTCTGATTAGGTTTCTTTACGTAGAAAATATTACTAGAAGCATAAGATTGTGTCAAGTTTTTCTGACAGACGGAATAAAATATAGCAGAGTAACAGACAAGGACAAAGGGGGAAGTATGGGAAAAAAGGAAATTTACACGCAAAAGGTGATTTTTGTTACAAAGTGTATGCTGGCGGCGTATATCCTGACGGCAGGGCTTCTTCTTCTGCTCGCTTTTATGCTGTACCGGTTCGGACTTTCGGAAAAGGTGGTATCAGTCTGTATTATTGCTGTCTACATAATCGTTACATTTTTAGCCGGACTGATTGCAGGTAAAAGAGCAGGGAAAAAGAAATATCTGTGGGGGCTTTGCATGGGAGTCCTGTATTTTGTGATTCTCGTGATCGTATCCATGGTGGTGAACAAAGGTCCGCAGGATGTGGCAGGAAATATGATGACGGTGTTCTTCCTGTGTGCGGGAAGCGGGATGCTGGGAGGAATGATCAGCTAAAACACATAAAAAATGAGAAAAGTGCTTTGCGTAAAGTAAAAACTGTGATATACTACTTAAAGTTATTGAGCGCGAAGGAGGATATTTCGATGAAGCATATTAAGACATTGTCTACCAGAGATTTAAAGGAATCCATGAAGAAGGGCGGCTGTGGTGAGTGCCAGACTTCCTGCCAGTCTGCCTGCAAGACTTCCTGTACAGTGGGTAACCAGAGTTGTGAGAAGGCAAGATAGGCGTCCTTTGGTATCAGTTGAAATGAGAGGAAATATAAGCAGCGATTGTATCGCTGCTTATTATGCGTTTGGTTTTAGTTTCTGTATCTTAATGATACAGGGGCAGTGAAGCCGGGAACAGAACAGATAGGAGAAAACAGGTGGTACATCAGTATATAAATAATGGATATCACATAGTACTGGATGTCAACAGCGGCTGTGTTCATGTAGTGGATGAACTGGCATATGATGTGATTCCGATTGTGGAGAAACTGCTTGCGCAGCAGATGGAAGAGAAAGAACAGATTGTGGAAGCGGTGGCCAGGCAGCTTTCCCTGGAGCAGGTGCAGGTGGAGGAGACCGTGGAAGAGATTCTTTCTTTGAAAGAAGAAGGGATGCTTTTTACCGAAGATGTTTATGAAAAGTATCTTGACAGTTTTCAGAACCGGGAGACGGTGGTGAAGGCGCTTTGTCTGCATATTGCCCATGATTGTAACCTGGCCTGCAAATATTGTTTTGCGGGGGAAGGCGAGTATCACGGACAAAGAGCGCTGATGAGTCTGGATGTGGGCAAGAAAGCCCTGGACTTTCTGGTGCAAAACTCGGGAAACCGGGTGAATCTGGAAGTGGATTTCTTTGGCGGGGAGCCGCTCCTTAACTGGCAGGTGGTAAAAGACCTGGTGGCTTACGGCAGATCCTTGGAGGAGCCCAACCATAAGAAATTCCGTTTTACACTGACCACAAACGGTGTGCTTTTAGATGATGAGGTACTGGAGTTTGCAAACAAAGAGATGTCCAATGTGGTTTTAAGCATAGACGGACGTAAGGAAATCCATGACCTGATGCGGCCGCACAGGGGCGGACAGGGAAGCTATGATGAGGTGGTGCCGAAGTATAAGAAAGTGGCGGAGTCGAGAAATCAGATGGACTATTATGTGCGGGGCACTTTTACCAGAAACAATCTGGACTTTGCCGAGGATGTGAAACATCTGGCTGATGAAGGGTTTGAACAGATTTCGGTGGAGCCCGTAGTAGCGCGGCCGGAGGAGGAGTATGCGCTGCGGATGGAAGATGTGCCGGCCATTCTGAAGGAGTATGACGAACTGGCTCTGGAATATATTCGCAGAAAAAAAGCAGGAAAAGGTTTTAATTTCTTTCATTTTATGATAAATTTAGAAGGTGGCCCTTGTGTGGCAAAGAGATTGTCAGGCTGTGGATCGGGTACGGAGTATCTGGCGGTGACGCCCTGGGGAGATTTATACCCCTGTCATCAGTTTGTAGGACAGGAAGAATTTCTTATGGGAAATGTGGAGGAAGGAATTATCCGCACGGATATCCGGGATAAATTCAAGGCATGTAATGTCTATGCAAAAGACCAGTGCAGGGACTGTTTTGCCAAGTTTTATTGCAGCGGGGGATGTGCGGCCAATGCGTATAACAACAGCGGCGACATCAATGGTGCTTATGAACTTGGCTGTGAATTGCAAAGAAAGCGCGTAGAGTGCGCAATCATGATAAAAGCGGCGCTGGCCGATGAGGAAAAGGAGAGTTGATCATGAAAAAGAGCAGAGCGGTTATCAGTCTGATTGTCTATATTTTGATACTGGGGTTGCTTGGGTATACGGCAGTCTTTGGTGTCGGTGCGGACAAGTCGGGCTCGGCGGGAAGCATTAAGCTGGGACTTGATCTGGCGGGCGGCGTCAGTATTACTTACCAGGTGGTAGGTGATGAGGAGCCCAGTTCCGAGGATATGGGTGATACCATCTATAAGTTACAGCAGCGTGTGGATGGCTACAGCACAGAGGCACAGGTGTATCAGGAGGGAAAAGACCGGATCAATATTGAGATTCCGGGCGTCTCCGATGCCAATGCCATTCTGGAAGAGCTGGGGAAACCGGGCAGTCTGTATTTCATAGCGCAGACAGACAGTAACGGCAATAACAACTATGATCTGATCGGTTACGGGATTGATGCGGGAGGCAATCTGGCGCCTCAGTACCAGTTAAATAAGACCATGGAAGAACTGATGGCTGACGGTTCCATCGTGCTGGACGGCACGAAAGTGGAAGATGCCCAGGCCAAGGCAAGACAGGATAACATGGGTAATCTGGAGAACGTGGTAGAGCTTACCTTTAATGCGGATGGCAAAGAAGCTTTTGCAGAGGCGACGAAGAAAGCCTATGACAATGGAGAGACAATTGCCATTTATTATGACGGGGAATTTGTGAGCGTGCCTAACGTGCAGGCTGTGATCACGGACGGCAGTGCGATTATCACCGGACAGCACTCCGTGGAAGAGGCGCAGCAGCTTGCCTCCACAATCCGCATCGGCGGCCTGAAACTGGAACTGGAAGAACTCCGCTCCAACGTGGTAGGTGCACAGCTTGGTTCGGCAGCCATTGAGACCAGCTTAAAAGCGGCGGCAGTGGGATTTGCGCTGGTGATCGTTTTCATGGTTGCGGTATATTATATTTCCGGTCTGGCTGCGGCCTTGGCCCTTTGTTTATACACGGAATTGCTGGTTATCTTGCTGTATGCTTTTGAGGCAACACTGACGCTGCCCGGTATTGCGGGTATTATCCTTTCCGTGGGTATGGCGGTAGATGCCAACGTGATTATCTTCGCTCGTATCAGGGAGGAACTTGCCACCGGTAAGACCGTGCAGTCTTCTATTAAGATTGGTTTCCAGAAAGCGCTGTCCGCTATTTTAGACGGTAACATCACCACACTGATTGCAGCATGGGTGCTTTACTTTATGGGAAGCGGTACGATCAAGGGATTTTCCATCACCTTGATGTTGGGTATCTTTTTATCTATGTTTACGGCACTTTTTGTTACCAGATTCCTGGTCAACATCTTCTTTGCGCTTGGTGTACAAAGCGAGAAGGCCTATGGTGTGGCAAAGGAGAGAAAGCCTATCAATTTCCTCTCCAAACGTTTTGTATACTTTGGTATTTCCGTGGCAGTGATTTTGATTGGCTTTATCGTTATGGGTGTGAACAGTTCCCAGATCGGGATGCCCCTCAACTATAGCCTTGACTTTGTAGGCGGTACTTCCACTACCATGACATTGAATGAGGATATGAGCATTGAGGATATTGATGCCAAGATTATTCCCCATGTGGAAGATATTACAGGGGACGGTAATGTGCAGACCACGAAGGTGGCCGGTTCCAATCAGATCATCATTAAGACCAGAACATTGGATGTGGAGGAACGGCAGCAGTTTGCTGACCTGATGGCCAATAATTTCGGGGTGGATAAGAGCAGTATTACGGCGGAAACCATCAGTGCGACTATCAGTTCCGAGATGCAGACTAGCGCGGTGAAGGCTGTGCTGTTGGCAACAGTGCTGATGCTTCTGTATATCTGGTTCCGATTTAAGGATATCCGTTTTGGCGCAAGTTCCGTGATCGCGCTGGTACATGATGTACTGGTGGTGCTTGCCTTCTATGCGGTGGTGCGGATTTCCGTGGGCAATACCTTTATTGCCTGTATGCTGACCATTGTGGGTTATTCCATCAATGCGACCATCGTTATTTTTGACCGTATCCGTGAGAACCTGCGGGAGATGGGCAGGAAGGAAGACCTGCAGGATCTGGTCAATAAGAGCATTACCCAGACCTTGTCCAGAAGTATTTTCACTTCCCTGACTACTTTCTTTATGGTGGCAGCTCTTGAAGTGTTTGGAGTTTCTTCCATCAGAGAGTTTGCATTGCCGCTGATGGCAGGTATTATCTGCGGTACCTATTCTTCCATCTGCCTGACTGGAGCAATGTGGTATGTGTTCAGGACTAAACTTGGACAGAAAAAAGAGAAATAAGATTACTGAGATTAAAATATAGAAACGAAAGGGCGTCCTGCTATGGCAATTGGGTCATGGCAGGGCGCTTTTTAGATGCCGCGGACAAGCAGAGCAGGGGCTGCCGGTAATAGTGGTGCTGCCGGGTAAAAGAATATCCGGGTGTTCCATTTGTGACATACAAATATTACATTGAAATAATAAAATGATATTGAAAATAGCAAAATGGAATAGTATAATAATACAGTATTGTGACAGGAAAAAGATAAGAGTATGGAAATGGGATACCTATGAAGGTGCAAGATGGAGAGAAGAACATAGAAGTCTGGTTTGTCAGACTAGTGGCCATCTGTTCTATGCTGTCAGTCTGGAAGGTGAGGATTGGCGGCATGGATTTATTGCCGGTTCTTTTGTTTGTGTTGGTTTTATTCTGGATGGCTTTTTTAATCGTACTAATAAATCAGGGGAAAAGGAAATGGCGGCAACGTTACGGCAGGTTGGATATGGCCATGGGATTATTGCTTCTTTATGAACTGGGGCAGCTAGTGGTAACGATACTTGTAGCCGGAGAGGAAGAGGTGCCGGATTATAGTCTGAACCTACTGCTCATCAGTCTGGTCATGCTGTATCTTATGATGATGGAGACGGATGGCAGGATGCAGGGGTATCTGGATTTGATTCTATATGGAGGGCTTGTGGTGATGACTGTGCTCCTTCTGGGATATCTGTGCAGTCCACGGATAGGAGAGAGCCTGTTTTTGTGGGGCAATCAGACAGCAACAGGATCCTATCTGCTGTTGATTGCTACAGTCGGGGTGTTACAGTATTGTACCAGCAGAATACCTTTGCAGTCGTACTTTTATGCCATGTGTTCCTTTATGAGCTTTTTTCTTCTGGGATGTAATCACAGCAACATAAGCTTCTGGATTCTGGGCGGCACAATACTGCTGATTCCCATTTTGCTGCGGCCAACGGCACTGGTCTTCAAGAGAGCCATGCAGATGATGTTTGTGTTTGTATTTATCATCAGTAATATGAGTCTGCTGACAAATTATACAGGTGTTTTGTTGGTGGAAACATCTTATGACCTGGAACACAGTGTCTATCTGGATTTGTTGTTAGCACTTGGCTGCGTGCTCTTTTTTCATTACTGGGACAGGATACCGGAAAGGGTAAGGCTGGATCGGATTGTACTGCGCAGATTATACCGGGTCGAGAAACGCCTGCTTAAAGCCTGCCTTATGATATTCTTATTGTTTGTCCTGGGTGGCAGTGCATGGCAGTCATTAGACAGTGGGAGAATGAGTATCCAGGCACTACAGAGTTTTGCAGTGCCTTTGTGGAAGGAAGCAGAGGGCAGTCATTCCTTTTTCTATGCCTGTGTGGAAGAGCAGGGGATATTGGGAGCCGTTTTGTGCATCCTGGTCATTGTGTTTGCCGCAGAGCGCGTGGCAGCAATGTTTGGATGGAATAAGGTGACAAAGGGGATGGCCGGTGTGGCATTAACGGGAATTATTATGCAGCTTCTGCTGTGGGAAGGATGTATTAATATTCTGCCCATAGCAGTGATGATGCTTGCCGGTGCGGTACAGGGCAAAGAACAGATGATGAGATAAAAAATTTATTATAATGGACAGGGAGGAAGAATATGAGAACATATAAAAAAGGGATGAAAGGACTTGTAATGTGCCTGCTTGGCATCTGGCTGCTTTCGGGAAATACCATGGCTGTGTCCGTGTGTGCGCAGGAGGCCACGGAGATCAGCCGGATTATGACCACACAGCAGACGGTGGATATGAAGACCGAACCGGATGAGACAGCCGAAACCATACATTCCTACAGTGCGGGAGACAGTATCCTTGTTACAGGGGAGACACAAGGGTGGTACCGGGTCAGATTTCAGGACCTCACAGGATATATTCCCCAGGCCGGCATTGTGGAGATGGAACTGGATGTGACGGCTTTGGATGAACAGTTCGCCATAGAGGAAGAAGAGGGAAAAATGTTGGTGGAAGCAGTGGAACACCAGAGAGATGAGGCCAGGAGGTCTAAAATCTGGGGAGCTGTTATCGTGGTTCTGGTGTTAGCGATATTTGCTACGGGTATTGTATCTACCATGAAGGGGGGTAAAGAGAGGGGAGGAAAAAAGCATATAATCAATTGATTTGTTAAAATAATTAATTGGGGACATTTCCAATATTATGATTGCTGTAGTTATATAAATTTTAATATTATTAAAATTAGAAATACACTACATAAACAGTATAATAACGGAGGGTAATCATGAAAGTTATGAAGAAAATCATGGCGGTTTTTATTGCGTGTCTGACAATCACGTTGGCGGTGCCTGCACAGATTGACTGTGTTGTGCTTACCGTAGAAGCTCATTCTGGCAGGACAGATAAGTATGGAGGACATAAAGATAATAAGAATGTCAGTGGATTGGGAAGTTATCATTATCATTGTGGCGGTAATCCTGCACATCTACATGAAAATGGCTTTTGCCCATATGCAGGCAATACCGGAACAGCCAGTACAAGTTCTACATCTTCGGCAAAGACGAATAGTAAGCAGAAAGTTGTTGAAACGTCTGCGTCCAATAATAATACAACACAGAACAACAGCAGTAAACAGGCAGAAATATCAAAGAATGTGACAGAGTTCGTGGTTACAATATCTGATACATCCTATGATAATGTCGCATTTAATGCATCTTATTATGCAAACAATCATGTGGATGTGTATCAATTATATGGGGATGATTTGGTTAAATACTATAATCATTTTATTGAATATGGTGTAAACGAGAGCCGGGTGGCGAAATAAATATATGACCTCAGATTTTGGATGAAATAAGATAGATTTCGGAAATCTGAGGTTTTTATATATTGTGCTTTACAAAATGACTTACGCCGATTATTACCCTGGTGGTATATTTTGGGAGAGAACATTCGTGGGATGGGGCCAGGTGTTTGAGACAGTCCGGTATGCAAAAGATAAAGAGAAACTAAGTAACGTCATGGAAGAGAACCGGGAAATCTATAGCAGGATAGACAGTGAGACAAGGAAGATGCTGGAAGTGGTGGCGAATGTGAAGATTCCGGAGAAATATAGAATAGTGGAAAATGGAGAGGAGATGTATAATATGTGTCAGGCATTTTTGGATATGAGACTGGAAGGATATGAGGAGGGGATAGCAAAGGGAATAACAGAAGGGATAGAAAAAAGGGCGTTGATAGAAACCTGCAAAAGTATTAAAATGGCAAGGCTGATCATGATATTAATGCAGTCAGACCGTGAGGAGGATTTGGAGCGTGTGTTAACAGATGAGGAGTATCGGGAACAATTATTCCGGGAATTAGATCTGTAGAAAATCGCAATAGGAAGCGGTGCTCCTTTTTCAATGACTCATCTTTGCCCATATGTATCCAAGAAGCGTCTTCTGATCATTTTCATCCAGGTGTTCAAAGTAAAAGAGCAGGATCTGTTCCCCGGGGGAAAGAGGACTATATCTGTGGCTGTTTTCTTCAGCGTGAATATGCTGTTGGAAATCTTCTGGGTCAATATACATGTCAGGAACCTCTCGGGGGAATCTGTTTATAATCGAACAATAAATCGTAATGTTATAAAAGTCAAATGTTTTTCCAGACGTATGATTGTAAACTTTAGATGGGAAATGCTATCGAGACTATCAGAAAAGAGACGAAAAATGAAGGTATATCATTTTTCGTCTCTCTTTTTATTATTGAGATATTTTACTTTCATAAAGGTGAGAATATCCTGTTGGTCACGTTGATCCAGCTGGCCGTAGTAATATAAGAAGAACTTTTCATTACGGTTCAGATTTTTAAATTTTTTGTTTTGTTCCGGAGCATTGATATATTCCAGAAACGGGGTCAGATCTTCTTTTGATGGAAATGAGGATTCTGCTGTTTTATTTTTGGCGAAGTCATCACTGATATTGTACGTTACGATTCGTTCCATCAATTCCTCAACAGGAATACCATATAATCTTGCCAGATTATAAAGAGAATTAACCGGTGGAGTAATGCGTCCGGTTTCATAATGGGAGTAAGTCTGGCGGGTTATATTCAGGTGGGATGCGACAAATTCCTGGGAATACCCACAAGATTTACGCAGTTCTCTCAGATACTGTTCTAAACTTTTCTGCATGTATGCGCACAGCCTTTCTGATGGAATCAGATCCACAATATATATCTTATTAAGATTTTATGGTAAAAACTACTTGAAAAAATATTATTAATAGCATATTATATTATAAATGATATTATTAATATCATAATAAATCATCATACGAGGAGGAAATACGATGAAAGCAAATTTAGCAAAAAGAGTTATGACATGTGCTCTGGCTGGTGCGCTTGTGGTCGGTTCATCTATGAGTGCATTTGCATCTGGCGGGCCATCCAGTGGAGGATCTGGGTCCAGTAATTCTAGCAGCGGCAAATCCAAGGAAGAGGTTGTGCAAACAGTTGTACAGGAAACTTCCGGCGGTGAAGTATCTACCGTAGCAGAGGTTCCCAATACCAGTGCTGTGGCCGGTGTTAAGTCTTCACTGGCAGGGGTATATCTTGCAACCGGTGTCAATGGTACAGCAATTACCACACCACTTACGACAATTGCAGACAGCTATGCACTGGCAGCTGGCGAAAGGCCCTATGTGAGAGTCTATAATTTTGACGGCAAAAAGAGCACAGCAGCGCAGGTGGTAATTGACAGCGCCGCGGCAGCACTTGGCGCATCAGTAGGTCCGGTGATCAATTTTGAACTGGGTAAGATATCCGGCGGTCAGTTTAGTCTGCTTCCGGCTGAAGGCGCAGCAGTTCATGTAAAACTTGGTATTCCGAAATCTTTTGCACAGGCTGACAAGACATTTGCAATAATCTGTGTACGTCCCGGCGGAGCTGTGACAGTCTTAGAGGATATTGATACAGATCCTAATACCATCACCTTTGCTACCACAGCAGGTCAGGGTGCATATGCTATTGTTAAGTATTAATTTGTAAGAGCGGAATTTTTTATGCATAGATACTTGGAAGGGAGAGGTTCCCTTCCAATATTTATGTGTGGTAACAGGATACAGTCGGAGGAAAGGTGTTTGAAGGAAAAGAGGGATATCGTTTATTTTGGCCTGTATGTGTTACTTATAGTAGGATTTTATGAATATGGCATACAGAAAATTTATGGATTCTCTATTCTGGGAGATGAATTTGGCTACTGGGCCAATGCCGCTGTTCTTGCAGGGTATGACTGGAGTAGCTGTGCACAGGCTTCCGCCTATTATTCATATGGGTATGGAATCCTTCTGGCGATACCGCTTGTCTTGTGCAAAACACCTCTTTCAGCTTACCGGATGGCAGTGGGCATGAACGCCCTGTTTTTATGTGGGGCTTTTTGGTTTCTGCAAAAGATATTGCAGGGATTGTTTACGCATAGTGATCGTGACAGAAGAGTATTCAGTCTTTTGGCGGCGGCTTTTTATCCCGTATCTTTATATTATATGAAAATGACACTGACAGAGACACTGCTTTTCTTTTTATATTGTTGTGTCTGTTATCTGATGCAGCAATTCTTAAAAGAGAGCAGAAGGAGAGACCTTTTCGGGCTGATGGCGGTGCTGGTCTACTTGTTTTTTGTACATATGCGTACTGTTGGTATCCTGACAGCCTGTGTTGTGATTCTGGTGATGCATGGAAGAAAGAGGAAGGACCAACGGCGGACTATATTGGCCGGTGCGGCGGTGTTTTTGCTCTTTTTTCTGGCAGGCATGTTTTTGAAAGTCACCTTTAATCAGGCAGTCTATGGAACGGCGGAGGCTGCCCTGCAGGATGTCAATGATATCGGCGGGCAGGCGGGCAGGCTTTCAGAGCTGCTTTCGTGGGGAGGGCTTTGGCATCTGGCGGTCAGTTGTGTCGGAAAGCTGTTTTATATCGGTATGGCTTCTTTCGGGACCGTATATTTTGCGGTGGGCTATTGTATCAGGCATATCCGGGAAAGGATTAGTCAGTTTTTGTTATTGTCTTTGTTGGGGCAGTTTGGCATTTCAGCTGTCTTTATGACGCGTTCCGGAAGAATTGACGGTGTGATTTATGGGAGATATAACGATTTTTTAATGCCGGTCTATATCGGAATCGGGCTGCTTGCCATGTTTTCCTGTAAGCATATGATTATAAAAGTATTTACATGCATTGTGTCTCATGGCTGTATGGCACCGTTTCTTTTATGGTATGTGGAGCAGAAAAACTTAAATGATTTCAAAGGGTATTTTGCAGCCGGTATCGGGTATACCTTTACTTTGACGCAGGGTGATAGGATAGATGATTTCAGGCCGGAACTGCTGGAAGCGTATCTGGTGTGTACCCTGTTGGCTGTGTTGCTTGCGGCCTGTGTCTGTGTGGCGCGGCGGTTTGATCGTCTTGTCTGGATTCTGTCGGTCTTTGTGTGTGTGGAGATATATGGAGCCATGGTGATCAACAAGAATTATACGTATTGGTTTAATGATGTGAATCTGGAATGTATGGGTGTGATCACTTATCTGGAGGAGCATGAAAGACCACAGATAGTTTATCTTGACTGCGGCGGGTTTTTGTATGAGGATCTGGTACAGTTCTATCTTCCGGAGCAAAAGATAGAGATTGTGGGATTATCTGAGATAGAAGTGGGTATAAGGGAAAGGGATTTTGGAACAGGATATGTGCTTGTGGAGCAGAATTATCCATATTTGGAGGAAATGAGAACATTGGCCAAGCCTGTGGCGGAAGGTGCCAATCTGGTTCTGTTTACGATAGAGACACTGAAGTGACGGGAAGGATGACAGGACATGAAATTAATCATTCAGATTCCATGTTATAATGAAGAAGAGACATTGGAGATTGCTTTAAATGACCTGCCCAGACAGTTGGAGGGGATTGATGAGATAGAGTATCTGATCATCAATGACGGCAGTCATGACCGTACGGTGGAGGTAGCCAGAAAATGGGGCGTGCATCATGTGGTTAATTTTAACCAGAACAGAGGGCTGGCCAAGGGATTTATGGCGGGACTGGACGGTTGTCTTCGCAATGGGGCAGACATCATCGTCAATACGGATGCAGATAACCAGTATTGCGCGCAGGATATTGCGGCATTGATTGCACCCATTCTGGAAGGCAGGGCGGATATGGTGATTGGAGAACGGCCCATTGACCAGACGGAGCATTTTTCCTATCTCAAGAAGAAATTACAGCACTTTGGAAGCTGGGTGGTGCGCAAAGCCTCTAATACGGACATTCCGGATGCACCCAGCGGATTCCGGGCATTGAGCCGGGAGGCGGCGATGCATATTAATGTGGTGAACGATTATACCTATACGCTGGAGACGATCGTGCAGGCGGGCAGACAGAGAATACCGATTACCAGTGTGCCTGTACGGACCAATGAGGAACTGCGGCCTTCCCGCCTTTTCAGCAGTATCTGGGGATATGTGAAGCGGTCCATGCTGACAATCATCCGGGCTTATGCGATGTATAAACCGCTTAAATGTTTTACGTACATAGCCTGTATTCCCACACTGATCGGGTTGGGATATATCTTTCGTTTCCTGCTCTACTATCTGATGGGGACAAGCGGCGGGCATGTGCAGTCTCTGATTTTAGGATGTACGCTTTTGATTATGGGATTTCTGACCTTTATGATCGGTATTGTTTCCGATGTGATTGCGGCCAATCGTAAGATTCTGGAGGATACCCAGTATCATGCCCGGAAGCTGGAGTATGAAATAAACCGGCCAAAGAAGTAAACGGTATATGTATGAAGTACTATAAATTACCCTCTGAAAATGTTACAATATCTATGGAAATAGGATAATGCAACATTTTTTGAGGGTGTTTTTATGAGTAAATGGATGGTATCAGCCAAGAAGGCTGATTTTAACAAGATAGCACAGAGGTTTGGGATTGATCCTGTCATTGCAAGGATTATACGGAACAGAGATATTATAGGAGAGGAGCAGATTGAGAGGTTCCTTCACGGTACACTGCAAGACCTGCATGATCCGGAAGCGTTAAAAGATGCGGGGAAAGCGGCGGATATTCTGTGTGAGAAGACAAGAGCAGGTCTGCCAGTCCGGGTGATCGGGGATTATGATATCGATGGTGTCTGTTCTACCTATATTTTGGTCAGTTGTCTGGAACGGTGCGGTGCGGTGGTGGATGCGGTGATTCCCCATCGGATTCAGGACGGTTATGGCCTGAACGACAGGCTGATCGAGGAGGCCCATGAGGCAGGAATTGACACGGTATTGACCTGTGATAACGGCATTGCGGCCGCGGGGCAGATTGCCTATGCCAAGGAGCTTGGCATGACTGTGGTGGTGACAGACCATCATGAGGTGCCTTATGACCAGGGGGAGGACGGCAGCAGGATAGAGCATCCTCCGGCGGCGGATGCAGTAGTGGACCCGAAACAGAGTGACTGTCCTTATCCTTATAAGGGGATCTGCGGTGCGGTGGTGGCTTACAAGCTGATGCAGATTTACCTGATGCAGATGGCGCATCAGTCTGCGGATAAAGCCCTGCTGGGAGATATGGAAGAGATTTTGCAGGAACTGCTTGCCTTCGCTGCATTTGCCACGGTGGGAGATGTGATGGAGCTGACAGATGAGAACAGGATTATTGTCAAATATGGATTGCGGCAGATTGAGTGTTCTCATAATCATGGACTGCGGGCGCTGACTGTGGTAAATGATTTGCAGGATAAGCCTCTTTCTGTGTATCATATCGGTTTTGTCTTAGGTCCCTGTCTTAATGCCACAGGGCGCCTGGATACAGCCAGCCGGGCACTGGCGATGTTCCGCACCAAGGATCGGGCGGAGGCGATTGCTATTGCAGGAGAATTGAAGGAATTAAACGACAGCAGGAAGGGGATGACTCTGCAAGGAACCGGTCAGGCGGAGGAGATGATCGAGCGTACGGATCTGAAAGATGATAAGGTGCTGGTGGTTTATCTGCCGGACTGTCATGAGAGCCTGGCGGGTATCATTGCCGGGCGTATTCGGGAACGCTATCATAAACCGGCTTTTGTGCTGACCAGAACACAGGAGGGGGTGAAGGGATCGGGCCGGTCAATCGATGCCTACCATATGTATGACAAGATGAGTGAGTGCAAGGAATTGTATACCAAGTACGGCGGGCACAAACTGGCGGCAGGCGTGTCCATGCCGGAGGAGAATGTAGAGTTGTTTCGCAGATACCTGAACGAGCATTGCGGATTGACGGCGGAAGATTTTGTGGACACGGTGCATATTGATGTGCCAATGCCCATGTCCTATGTGACGACAGATTTTATCAGACAGCTTGCGGTGTTGGAACCCTTTGGCAACGGCAATCCCAAACCTGTTTTTGCCCAGAAAAAGGTGAGGGTACTAAGGGGAAATATCCTGGGGAAGAATAGAAATGTGGGCAAATACCGGATAGAAGATGAAAACGGGGGCCGCTATGATATGATGTATTTTGCAGATCTGGAAAGATGGCACGGTTTCCTTACGGAAAATTTTGGCGCAGCGGAAGTTGACAGACTTTATAAAGAAGGCAGTGACACAATCTGCATCAGTGTTGTGTATTACCCGGATATTAATGTGTACAGGGGACAGGAAGAATTGCAGATGGTCATGCAGGATTATTGTATGTAAGCAGAATGGATATCCAGAGGGTATCCGAAAGGGGAAGGATATGGATAAAATATTGACAGTAACGCTGAATCCGGCGGTAGATAAGACTTATACGACCAAATGTCTTGTAGCAGGACAGGTAAACAGGATGCGTACCGTATTGAACATAGCGGGGGGCAAAGGCGTTAATGTGACAAAGATTCTCAGACAGTATGGATACGGGGTAATGGCAACAGGCCTACTGGGCGGTCATACGGGACGCTTTATCGAGGAAGAACTTCTGCGCCGGGGTGCGGAGTGTGGATTTGTACAGGTGAGCGGGGAGACACGCTGTAATATGAATATTCTGGCGGATGACGGCGGCGTGACGGAGATTTTGGAATCAGGGCCTCAGATTTCCGAACAGGAGCAGGCTCTTTTTCTGGAACGGTATGAAGCGTTGTTAACGGGATGTAAGCTGGCAGCCATATCCGGTTCCATAGCGCGGGGCATGGCGGATGATATCTATGAGCGTCTTATTGTCATGGCCAAGGATAAGAAGGTGCCGGTATATTTGGATTCCAGTGGGGAGAGCATGCGCAAAGGGCTGCCGGCAAAGCCATATTTTATAAAACCCAACTGGAAAGAACTGGAGTATCTGGCAGGACATCCGATTGCAGACAGGGAGGGAATCATTGCGGCGGCCCGTCATCTGCGGGAGGAAGGGATTGCCAAGGTTGTGGTATCCATGGGAAGCGAAGGACTGCTCAGTGTGACAGACAGAGGGGTGCTGTTTGCCAGGGCCAGGGGCATTGAGGCGGTCAATACAGTGGGAAGCGGGGACAGTGTGGTGGCATCTTATGCCATGTCGGCTGTGCTTGGCGAGTCCGATGAGGAAGCGATTCTGCGTGCCTGCGCGATATCCGCAGCCAATGTAACTACTTTGGAGAGCGCCTGTATTCCGGTGGAAACCGCAGAGCAGCTGATGAATAAGATGGTAGTGGAGAAGATTTCCGGATGAACGAAAAAACCTGAGATATTCCCAGGCTTTTTCGTAGTTTTCTTATGAGGGGGAGATAGTGAATTCATCAACTATCTTGATTATTATCATAAAGCTCAATTGTGTCCAAAATGTGTTTAGATTGTTATAAAAAAATAAAAAAACATTAAGAAAACTTAAAGAGATTATGAAAAAACAAGCTGATGCGGGAAATGGCGGCATAAGTTGAAAAGATAAAGGTTTCGTGCTATCTTAATCTATGAGGATTTGATAAAGGAGAAAATGTATGGCGGTATTGAGAAAGTTACTGGAAAAGATTACTTATGAGTGTGTATGTGGTACTTTGGACAGGGATGTCACGGATATTATCTATGATTCCCGCAAGGTAGTGCCGAGCTGCATGTTTGTCTGTATTCCGGGGGCTAAAATAGATGGTCATATTTATGTAGAGGATGCGGTAAAGGCCGGTGCCGCAGCGCTTCTTGTGGAGCAGCAGGTGGAGCTTCCCGAAAATGCGGATGTGACGGTAGTCCGGGTGGAGGATACCCGTTATGCCATGGCGTTTATCTCGGCGGCCTATTTCGACTATCCGGCACAGAAGATGAAGATTATCGGCATTACAGGGACGAAAGGAAAGACCACAACCACCTATCTGGTCAAATCTATCCTGGAGCAGGCGGGCAGGCATGTAGGGTTGATCGGTACCATAGAAACCATTATCGGGGATACCCATATTCATGCGGAGAACACCACACCGCAGTCTTATCTGATCCAGAAGTATTTCAGACAGATGGCGGATGAGGGCTGCGATACAGTGGTAATGGAGGTGTCTTCCCAGGGGCTTATGCTGCACAGAACCCAGGGGTTTGTATTTGATTTTGGTATTTTTACAAATCTTGAGCCGGATCATATCGGTGAAAATGAACATAAGGATTTTGCAGATTATATGCGTTGCAAGGGCCTGCTTTTTCAACAGTGCAGGATTGGCATTGTCAATCAGGATGACGAACACTGGGAGGCAGTTACCAGGGGACATACCTGCGAGATAGAAACTTACGGCATTGACAGTCGGGCGGATTTCAGGGCGGAGAATATCAGCTTCTTAAATAAGGCAGGGCAGCTTGGGATGCGTTTTGATGTGAAAGGACTGATGGATTTTCCGGTGGAGATTGCATCTCCCGGTAAGTTTAATGTCTATAATGCACTCACGGCGATTGCCATCTGCCGGCATTTTGGGGTGCGGGAAGAGAATATCAAGGCAGCCCTTCTTCAGGCGAAAGTCAAGGGCAGGACAGAAATGGTCAAGGTTTCGGACGACTTTACGTTGATGATTGACTATGCCCATAATGCCATGGCTTTAAAGAGTCTTCTCGGTACGCTGCGGGCCTATCAGCCTCACCGGCTGGTCTGTCTGTTTGGATGCGGCGGCAACCGTGCAAAGTCAAGACGCTATGAGATGGGAGAGGTCAGCGGCAATATGGCGGATCTGACCATTATTACCTCTGATAATCCGCGATGCGAGCAGCCGCAGGACATTATTGACGATATCAAGATCGGGATTGGCAGGACCAAAGGAAACTATGTGGAGATCTGTGATCGAAAAGAAGCCATTGCCTATGCGATAGATCATGGGGAGCCGGGGGATATTATTGTGCTGGCCGGTAAAGGGCATGAGGATTACCAGGAAATTAACGGCGTAAAATACCCTATGGATGAAAGAGTGCTGATTCGGGAGATTCTGGAGGAGCGCCAAAAGTAAGCGGAGGAGATGCGGTTTCATGAAAGAGAGGTATGCGGATATCATTGTGGATATATCCCATGAAAAGGTTGACAGACCTTTTCAATATAAGATTCCGCAGGCGCTTGCGGATGCAGTCTGTCCGGGTGTGAGAGTGCATGTGCCCTTTGGAAGAGGCAATCAGGATAAAGTGGGCTATGTGGTGGATATTTCCGATCATACGGATTATCCGAAGGAAAAAATAAAAGAGATTACAGCTGTGGATGAGAAGGGTATCTCGGCGGAAGGCCGGCAGATCCAGGTGGCATACTGGTTGAAGAGACAGTATGGATCTACCATGATTACGGCATTAAAGACGGTATTGCCGGTCAAACAGAAGCTGAAACGGCCGGAGAAAAAAAGAATCGTGCGCTGTGTCAGTGCGGGTGAACTGCCGGAAATAATAGAGCAGTGCAGGAAAAAGCATCAGGTGGCCAGGGTGCGGGTGCTGGAAGCGCTTCTGACAGAGGAAGAGCTTCCCTATGAGTTGGTCAGACAGAAGCTGAATATTGCGCCTGCTGCTTTACAGGCGCTGGAAAAACAGGGATATCTCAGGATAGAACGGGAATCCTATTATCGGAATCCTGTGCGGCAGATGAGCCGGCAGGAGGAAAGACCTTGTCTGAATGAGACGCAGGAACACATCATCGAGGAGGTACTTGCAGATTATCGGCAGGGCCGTCCGGGCACCTATCTGGTACACGGCGTTACCGGGAGCGGCAAGACAGAAGTGTATCTGGGTATCATAGAGCAGATGATTGCCATGGGGAAACAGGCCATAGTGCTGATTCCGGAGATCGCTCTGACTTATCAGACGCTGCTTCGTTTTTATAAAAGGTTTGGGGACCGGGTGTCTGTGATGAATTCCACTTTGTCCATGGGAGAGAAGTATGATCAGATCGAGCGGGCCAAAGCGGGGGAAATTGATGTGATCATCGGCCCGAGATCGGCCTTGTTTACGCCGTTTGCAAACCTTGGCGTGATTGTTGTGGATGAGGAGCATGAGAGCAGTTATAAGAGTGAATCGAGTCCCAAGTATCATGCCAGGGAGACAGCCATCCAGATTGCCTCATTGTATGGCGCCAGTGTGGTGCTGGGTTCCGCGACCCCATCCCTGGAGGCATATTATCGGACAGCACTGGGACAATATAAACTATATGAAATGAAAGACCGCCCCGGTGGCAGTGTACTGCCGGAAGTCTGTACTGTTGATCTGCGGGAAGAATTAAAGCAGGGGAACCGTTCCGTGTTCAGCAGGAGATTGAAAGAACTGATGGAAGAGCGGCTGCGGGCGAAGGAACAGATCATTTTATTTTTAAACCGCAGAGGGTATGCAGGTTTTGTTTCCTGTCGTGCCTGCGGCCATGTGATGAAATGTCCTCATTGTGATGTGTCTTTATCGGAACACAGAAACGGTATGCTGGTATGTCATTACTGTGGGTACGAGGAGCTGAAGAAAATGAAATGTCCCGCCTGCGGCTCCAGGTATCTGATGGGATTTAAGGCCGGTACAGAGCAGATTGAGGAGGCGATTCACAGGGAATTTCCAGGTGCACGGGTATTGCGCATGGACGCAGATACCACCCGCACCAAGGAAAGCTATGAAAAGATACTATCAGCCTTTGCAGACGAGAGGGCGGATATTCTGGTGGGAACCCAGATGATCGTAAAGGGACATGATTTTCCCAATGTGACGCTGGTGGGTGTGTTGGCGGCGGATCTGTCGCTCAATCAGAATGATTACCGTGCCGGGGAACGGACCTTTCAACTGCTGACCCAGGCGGCCGGACGAGCGGGACGAGGTTCTAAACCCGGACAGGTGGTGATACAGACCTATCAGCCGGAGCATTACAGCGTGGTTCATGCGGCGAAGCAGGATTATGAAGGCTTTTATGAAGAAGAGATTGCTTACCGGGATTTCATGCAGTATCCGCCGGTGGCACATCTGCTGGCTGTGCTGATTGTTTCGCAGATACAGGAACAGGGTAAAAGATTGGGAGAAGAAATAACCGAAATGGTCAATTGTGAGATGGGAAGCAGGGCGGGCTTTCAGGTGATCGGTCCCACAGAAGCTACGATTGGCAAACTGAATGATCTTTACCGCCATGTTTTTTATGTGCGGCATGCAGATTATCAGGTGCTGGTGGAAGTAAAGGACAGGTTGGAGACTTTTTGCAGGCAGCGGGAATTGAAGAATCAGACAATACAGTTTGATTTTGATCCGATGACAACTTATTAGTGATGCTATAGGGGAAGACTATATACCGGCATATAGCAGAGAATACATAATAGAAGAAATGGGAGGAAAGGGTAATATGGCGACCAGAAAAATCAGGGAAATCGGGGATCCGGTTCTGACAAAGCAGTGTAAGGAAGTAGTGGAGATTACACCCAGGACACAGGAGTTGATTGATGATATGTTTGAGACTCTGTATGAGGCTAATGGTGTGGGGCTTGCAGCGCCCCAGGTGGGCATCTTGAAGAGAATTGTCGTGATTGATGTCACAGGGGAAGATCCTCTTTTATTGATTAATCCTAAGATTTTGGAGACCAGCGGGGAGCAGGAAGGTTATGAGGGGTGTTTGAGTGTGCCCGGCAAAACAGGGCATGTCCGGAGGCCTAATTATGTGAAGGCCATGGCCTATGATGAGAATATGAAACCCTTTGAAATCGAGGGAACAGAACTGCTTGCCAGAGCCATCTGCCATGAACTGGATCACCTGGATGGTCATCTCTATGTGGAGAAAGTGGAGGGACAGCTTTTGAACACGGAAGATCTGGAAGATGAGGAAGATGAAGAGGTATAGTGCGGGAAGGAGCATGGCAGCAAGATGAAAATTGTATTTATGGGAACCCCCGATTTTGCGGTGGGGGCCTTGCAGGCAGTTATAGAGGCCGGCCATCAGGTAACAGCAGTGGTGACACAGCCGGACAAACCTAAGGGCAGAGGCAAAGAAGTACAGATAACTCCGGTAAAAGTATGTGCCATGGCCCATAATATTCCGGTTTTTCAGCCGGTAAAGGTCAAGGCACCGGAGGCGGTGGAAGTACTGCGAAGTTATCAGGCGGATATTTTTGTGGTGGCGGCTTTTGGACAGATTCTGTCGGAAGAAATCCTGGAAATGCCCAGGTACGGCTGTGTGAACATTCATGCATCCCTGCTTCCTGCATACCGGGGAGCGGGTCCTATTCAGTGGGCCATTATTGACGGGCGAAGGAAGACAGGCATTACTATCATGCAGATGGATAAGGGACTGGATACGGGCGATATCCTGCTGCAAAAAGAAGTGATGATTGATGAGAGAGAGACAGGGGATTCTCTTCATGACAAGCTGGCGGCAGCGGGGGCGGAACTGATTGTGGAGGCACTTTCTAAGATCGAAGCCTCCCAGGTAACACCCCGCAGGCAGAATGACGAAGAATCCTGTTATGCGAAAATGTTACAGAAATCCATGGGAAAGATTGACTGGAACATGACATCCGAAAAACTGGACTGCCTGATCAGAGGATTGATTTCCTGGCCGGGTGCGTTTACCACATACCGCGGCAAAACCCTAAAAATCTGGGAAGAAGAACCTGTGGAGAAGGTGCCTTCTGACGGGCAGATACAGGAAGAAGAACCGGGTACGGTTCTGGGTGTGGAGAAAGATGCCTTTTATGTGCAGACAGGAAAAGGAGTTCTTAAAATACTGGCTGTACAGATGGAGGGTAAGAAGCGTATGGCCGTGAAAGATTTCCTGTTGGGGTATCCCGTCAAGGCAGGAGAATGTCTTGGGAATTAACGGACCCTCAGCAATATAATTTGAAGCAGAAAGAGGAAAGATGAAAAGGCAAGGAGGTTGCTGTTATCATGGGATATTACGGATACTATGGATATTATTTTGACCCCACCTATTTTCTGGTGCTGATTGGTGCAGTTTTATGTATTTTTGCACAGATGCGGGTCAGTTCTACCTATAACAAATATGCGAAGGTGCCAAGCCGGACAGGGATGACGGGAGCCCAGGCGGCGCAGAAAATCCTAAGTCTGTCAGGAATCTACGATGTACGGATTGAGCATGTGAGAGGAAGTCTGACAGATCATTATGACCCGTCAAATAAGGTGCTGCGGCTTTCTGATTCGGTGTATGGATCTACCTCCATTGCGGCCATCGGAGTGGCGGCGCATGAGTGCGGCCATGCGGTGCAGCATGACCAGGAGTATTCACCGTTAAAGATTCGTTCGGCACTTGTACCGGCGGCAAATATCGGATCAAAGGCGGGGATTCCGTTGATTATTCTGGGGGCTTTCCTGGGAATGAACCAGGTGCTGATTCAGATTGGCATCTGGGTGTTTGCGCTGGCAGTGCTTTTTCAGATTGTGACACTTCCGGTGGAGTTTAATGCTTCCGGCCGTGCACTTGCCATGCTTGGCGACTATGGGATGATGGAGCGGGACGAGGTGAGCGGCTGTCGTAAGGTATTAAAGGCTGCGGCGTTGACTTATGTGGCGGCTGCGGCGTCAGCGATACTGCAATTACTCCGTCTGGTACTTTTATTTGGAAGACGGGATAATGACTGATATGAATGTAAGAGAGATTATACTGGATTTATTACTGGAACTGTCCAGAGGAAAAGAATACAGCAATATCCTGATTGCAGCCGTACTGGAGAAATATGATTATCTGGATGGCCGGGAGAAAGCATTTATCAAACGGGTGAGTGAAGGAACGATTGAGCGCAGGATACAGATTGACTATGTGTTAAATCTGTATTCTAAAACACCTGTGAACAGGATGAAGCCTCTGATCCGGGAACTTCTGCGAATGAGTACATACCAGCTTCTGTTTATGGAACATATTCCTGACGCAGCGGTTTGTAATGAGGCGGTGAAGCTGGCAAAGAAGAGAAAGTTTCAGGCTTTGCAGGGGTATGTGAATGGAGTTCTGAGAAATATTGCCAGAGGCCGGCAACAGCTTGTCTATCCGGACAGAGAAACATCTTACCAGGAATATCTGTCGGTGTATTATTCCATGCCGCTGTGGCTGGTGGAACATTTCATCAAAGCCTATGGAGCAGCTTCCTGTGAAAAAATCCTTGCCTCTTATCTGCAAAGACAATCGGTGGGAATCCGATTGCGGGAGACTCTGTCAGAGGCAGAGAGAGAGGAACTGCTTGCTTCGTGGGAACAGGCGGGAATCAGTGCCAGAAGGCATCCTTATCTGCCCTATGCGGTGGAGATTGAGGGGGCTGAAGGCATCCGCAGGATGAAAGGGTTTGAGGAAGGACTTTTTGCAGTACAGGATGTCAGCTCCATGCTGGCAGTGGAGGCGGCAGGAATCCGGCCTGGAGACACGGTGATAGATGTCTGTGCAGCACCGGGCGGTAAGACATTTCATGCTGCCGATAAGCTTAATGGCACAGGACAGGTGATTGCCTGTGATGTGACAGGCTATAAGACAGACAGAATTGCAGAGAACGGTGCACGGCTTGGAGCGCAGAACGTATCCGTCAGAGTCCAGGACGGGCGCTTGCGGGATGAGACTCTTGTGGGTAAGGCGGATGTGCTGCTGGCGGATGTACCATGTTCGGGACTGGGCGTCATTGGCAGAAAACAGGATATTAAATACAGGGTCATGCCAGAGTCCCTACAGGAGATTCAAAAACTGCAACGAGAAATTGTTGCCAATGTGACAGCATATATCAAACCGGGCGGCATCATGATGTACAGTACCTGTACCATGAATCCGCCGGAGAATGAAGAGATGGCGGCGTGGATTTGCAGGGAATTTGCCATGGAAAAGGTGAGTATGGCACAGTTTCTGCCGGAAATACTACAGCAGGATATGAAGGAGGAAACCTTGCAGCTATTGCCAGGTGTGCATGAGACCGATGGCTTTTTTATGGCAAAGTTCAGGAAGAAATAAATGGAAGCAGAGAACAGACAAGATATCAAATCTTTTACGTTGGAAGAATTAAAAGAAGAGATGACCGGACTTTCGGAGAAGCCCTTCCGGGCAGTCCAGCTGTATGAGTGGATGCACAAAAAGCTGGCGCGCGGTTATGAACAGATGAGTAATATTCCTGCATCTCTCAAGGAAAAGTGTAAAGAGCACTACAGCTATACGGCACTCAGACTGGTAGAGGTACAGGAGTCCAGGATAGACGGCACAAAGAAATATTTGTTTGCGCTTGCCGACGGAAATATGGTGGAAAGTGTGCTGATGCATTATAAGCATGGCAACTCCGTCTGCATTTCTTCCCAGGCAGGGTGCCGTATGGGGTGTAAGTTCTGTGCTTCCACACTGGATGGTTTAAAGAGGAATCTTTTGCCTTCTGAAATGCTGGATCAGGTTTACGCGATCACAAGGGAGAGCGGAGAGAGAGTCTCCAATGTGGTGGTCATGGGGACGGGGGAGCCTCTGGATAACTACGAGAATCTTTTGCGGTTCATTACCCTGCTTACGGACGAGAACGGCCTGCATATCAGCCAGAGGAATCTGACCGTATCAACCTGTGGAATCGTGCCAAAGATGCGGGAACTGGCAAAGGAGAAATTACAGATCACACTGGCATTGTCTCTTCATGCGGCTACGGACGAAACCAGAAGAGAGCTGATGCCTGTGGCCAATGTCTATTCTCTTGCAGAACTGATGGAGGCCTGTACCTATTATTTTGAACAGACAGGCAGGAGGATCACTTTTGAATACAGTCTGGTGCAGGGTGTCAATGATAGTAATAAGGATGCCGGACAGCTGGCAAAACTGATAAGAGGCATGAACTGCCATGTCAATCTGATACCGGTGAATCCCATTAAAGAACGGACTTATGTACAGTCAGACAAGCGGGCTGTGGAAGCTTTCAGGGACAGGCTGATAAAGAATGGTATCACTGCGACAGTCCGCAGGGAGATGGGGCGTGATATCGACGGGGCCTGTGGACAGCTCAGACGCAGATTCCTGACAAGGTAGTCCGGGCGGTTTAACTTGCTCTTTTGATTCTTATGTGCTAATATTATTAACTGGTAAAATGTCGTGGAGGATAACACTGTGCTCAGGTCTTACGCGCTGACGGATATCGGACAGAAAAGACAACTGAATCAGGATTTTATTTATCGGTCAGAGACTCCGGTGGGAAATCTGCCCAATGTATTTATTGTGGCAGATGGCATGGGAGGACACAATGCGGGAGACTATGCTTCCAGGCTCGCAGTGGAAACTGTGGTGGAGGAAATCAGCACATCCTTTGAGAAAAATCCTGTGAAGATTCTCAACAATGCCATAGAGCGTGCCAATGAGATGCTGAGAAAGCGTGCCAGGGAAGATCGGGCACTAAGCGGAATGGGTACTACGATTGTGGCTGCCACCTGTATGGGAAAGTATCTGGAAGTGGCAAATGTAGGGGACAGCAGGCTTTATGTGATAAGCGATGAGATCAGACAGATTACCCAGGATCATTCGCTGGTAGAGGAAATGGTTCGTATGGGCGGTCTTGATAAGGAGACAGCAAGAAATCATCCGGATAAAAATATCATCACGAGAGCTGTTGGTGCAAGGCGTGATGTGGAGGTAGACTTTTTTGATGTAGAATTGCAGACGGGAGATATGGTTTTACTTTGTTCTGACGGTTTGACTAACATGGTGGATGACGAGATGATATGCCGGATATTAAAAGGCGATGGAAATCTTGAGGACAGGGTAGAAGAATTGACGAGAACGGCCAATCAAAATGGCGGTAAAGATAACATTTCCGTGATTGTTATTGAACTGTCAGCAGACGAGGTGAAACATGATTAAGATAGGTATGATGATAGGAGACCGGTATGAGATCCTGGAAAAAATCGGTACCGGCGGTATGTCAGATGTATATAAAGCAAAAGATCACAAGCTGAACCGGTTTGTGGCAGTCAAAGTGCTGAAACAGGAATTCAGTGAAAATGCCAATTTTGTGTCCAAGTTCCGGGTGGAAGCCCAGGCGGCGGCCGGACTGATGCACCCGAATATCGTGAATGTTTACGATGTCGGGGAAGAGGTTGATGTTTATTATATTGTCATGGAACTGGTGGAAGGCATCACCCTGAAGAAATATATAGAAAAGAAAGCCCGGCTTTCCGTGAAGGAGGCCATCAGTATTGCAATACAGGTTTCCATGGGCATTGAGGCCGCCCATAACAATCATATTATACATCGTGATATTAAGCCGCAGAATATCATTATATCCAAAGAAGGCAAGGTAAAGGTGACGGATTTTGGTATTGCGAAAGCGGCTACCAGCAATACCATTACTTCCAATGTGATGGGCTCTGTACATTATACTTCACCGGAGCAGGCCAGAGGCGGCTACAGTGATGAGAAGAGTGATATCTATTCGCTGGGTATCACCATGTTTGAGATGCTGACAGGACGGGTTCCCTTTAATGGGGAAACCACAGTGGCGATTGCAATCAAACATATACAGGAAGAGCTCCCGTCCCCCAGGGACTATGTACCGGAGATTCCGATCAGTGTGGAGCACATTGTCTGCAAATGCTGTCAGAAGAGCCCGGACAGAAGATATCAGTCCATGGCGGAACTGATTGTGGATTTAAAGCAGTCGCTGATCAATCCGGATGAGGACTTTGTCAAACTGATCGATCCGGACGAGGAGGCATCCACCAGAATGATCACGGACAGAGATATGGTGCAGATCAAACGGCAGTCTGACGGCAGGGATTCCATGGAAGAAGCCATGCGCCTTAGAAGAAGCAGGGCGCGTGTCTACGAAGAGGACGATGAAGACGAAGAGGATGAGGATGACGATTGGGATGATGAGGAGGATTACGATCCCAGAATGGAGAAAGTCACCACGATACTGGCAGTGGTGGCGGCGCTTCTGATCGGCGGCATTTTAATCTTTTTTGTTGGCAGGACACTTGGCGTATTTCATTTGGGAACGGAAGATACGGACACGTCGCAGGAGTCTGTGGAGCAGGTGGAAATGATTCGTGTGGTGGGTATGGATGTGGATGAGGCGAAACGTGCTTTATTAGAGCTGGGCCTCACACCGGAAATTCAATATGAAGTGTCAACGGCATATAAAGAAGGAACGGTTCTGCGGGCCAGTATCCAGGATGGCATCATGGTAGATAAGGACAGTAATGTGATCCTGACGGTGGCTCAGGAAACAGAAGGCATTACGGTTCCGTCAGTGACGGGCAAATCCAAAGAAGAAGCCACATCCATATTAGAGAAAGACGGTTTTGTAGTCAATGCCGTGGAGAGTTATGATACTTCGGTAGAAAGCGGTTATGTCATCTCCCAGTCACCGGAAGCACAGACTACGGCGCCGGAGGGTTCTTCCATTATCATACGGGTGAGTCAGGGATCTGAGGAGAATAAGGTCAGAGTGCCCAATGTAATCGGTATGACAGAGATGGATGCCACAGCGCTGCTGACAGAGAGCGGCATTGTTGTCGGTACGGTCACGGAGGAAGAAAATGACGATCCTGCGCTGACAGATAAGGTCTGTTATCAGAGTTATTCCATGGGCTCTTATGTGGATAAGGGAACGACCATAGATCTGCGGATCAGTGTGGGGCCTTCTCAGGCTACTTATCGATATTCGGAAGGGATTGCACCGCCCACAGAGGATGCGGAGTATCAGGGAGGCATGTTGGTTACGGTGATTGTTACCACAGAGGATGGTACGCAGCTTTTAAATACACAGACGGCTTCTTTTCCGGTGGCGGTGAACTACACGGGAATCAAATCAGCCACAGGTCTGATTACCTTTACTTTTACTGTGGAGAGACCGGAAACTACGACCACGGATCCGGCGACCGGAGAGACCGTGACCATACCGGGTACGTCTGAGACCAAGACGGTGCATCGGCCGGTTAATTTCGTGGAAGAGTAAGAGGATGGAAGGCAGCAAAGAAGCATTGTGAAAGAGATAAGCTGAAGGGGTATGCAGGGAAAAATTATTAAGGGAATCGCCGGATTTTATTATGTTCATGTGTCAGGACAAGGCGTCTACGAGTGTAAGGCAAAGGGAATATTCAGAAAAGAGCATGTGAAGCCTCTGGTGGGGGATGATGTGGAGCTGGAAGTGTTGAATGATCAGGAGATGCTTGGCAATATCCACAGGATTTTACCCCGGAAAAGTGCTCTCCTTCGGCCGGCAGTAGCCAATGTGGACCAGGCATTGATATTGTTTGCCATTGTGAAGCCGGATCCTAATTTCAATCTGTTAGACCGGTTTCTGATTCGGATGGAAAGACAGAACCTGCCGACGATTATCTGTTTTAACAAGCAGGATATTGCAACCCCCGAGGAGAAAGAATCCCTGCGCAAAGCCTATGAGACCTGTGGATATCAGGTACTTTTTATCAGCGCGCTGGAGAACGAAGGCCTGGAGCGTGTGAGAAGGCTGCTCCAGGGAAAGACCACAACGTTGGCGGGGCCAAGTGGTGTGGGAAAGTCTTCTCTGATTAACAGACTGTCTCCGTCAGCCAATATGGAGACCGGAGCTATCAGCGAGAAGATAGAACGGGGCAGACATACGACCAGACATTCCGAGATCATTGCGTTGGGAGAGGAAACTTACATTGTAGATACACCGGGGTTCACATCCTTGGATATTTCGGAGATTACGAAGGAAGAACTGGGAGGATATTACCCGGAATTTTTGCAGTATGAACCGGCATGTAAATTCAGGGGATGTGCCCATATGAGTGAGCCTTCCTGCGGGATCAAGGAAGCGGTGGCGGCGGGAAAGATCAGCCGGGTGCGCTATGAGAATTACAGGATATTGTATCAGGAATTGAAAGAAGTAAAGAGGTATTGACGCTAATAGGAAGAAGCCTTTTATCAGTTATGGTCCTACGATTGATAAAAGGCTTTTTCTGAATTGCATTTTGGGTGTTGTTATGGCATGATAAATAAAGAAGAATGGCAAAGGAGGTATGGCATGAAACTGTTAGTGATTGGCGGGGTAGCGGCAGGAACGAAGGCTGCTGCGAAATTCAAGAGGGTGAATCCGGAAGCGGAAGTTACGATTGTTACCAAAGGGAAGGATATTTCCTATGCGGGATGTGGACTGCCTTATTATGTGGGCGGAGCAATCCCGGAGAAAGAACAGCTGATTGTGAATACACCGGAGAAATATAGCTCCCTCACGGGGGCCATGGTCTATCCCCAGCGGGAAGTGGTGGCCCTTGATCCTGTAGGGAAGAAAGCTGTCGCAAAGAACATTCGTACAGGTGCAGAAGAAGTCTATGCATATGATGCCTGTATTGTAGCAGTGGGGGCTTCACCGGTGGTGCCGCCTCTGCCGGGATTAAACCTGCCAGGTGTTTTTGTGATGCGTACCCCGGATGATGCTATTGAGACCAGAGATTATATCGCAAGAGACAATGTGAAACGGGCTGTGGTAGTGGGCGGCGGCTTTATTGGACTGGAAGTGGCAGAGAATCTGCTGGAGAAAGGTCTGTCGGTGACTGTCATGGATATGGCACCGCAGATCATGCCGGGGTTTGATGCAGAGATGGCAGACTATGCGGTGCGTCATCTGGCAAAGAAAGGGATCAAGGTGCTTACGGCCACAAAGCTGGAGGCCGTGACCGGTGACGAGAGAGCGCAGGGCGTGCAGACGGATAAAGGACTGCTTCCCGCAGATGTGGTGGTTCTTTCCATTGGCATCCGCCCGAATACAGGATTTTTACAGGATACAGGGATGGAAATGTTTAAGGGTACGATTCTGGTGGATGAGAAAATGGCCACCAATCTGCCGGATATTTATGCGGCCGGTGACTGCGCGATGGTGAAGAACCGTATCACCGGGGAAAGACAGTGGTCTCCCATGGGATCTTCCGCCAATATGGAAGGCAGGACGCTGGCACTTTCCCTGGGCGGCAGGGATGTCGCCTACCCGGGTGTTCTGGGTACCGGCGTGGTGAAACTGCCGGGACTGTCTGGCGGCAGAACCGGCCTGTCGGAGGAACAGGCCAAAGCGGCAGGATACGAGCCGGTCTGTGTTCTGGCAGTAACGGATGATAAGGCACATTATTATCCCGGCAGCGCCTGGTTTGCCATCAAACTGGTGGCGGATGCGGCGACACATAAACTGTTGGGCGTTCAGGTGTTAGGGCCCGGCGCGGTGGATAAGGTGACGGATATTGGCGTGATGGCAGTGACTTTCGGAGCCACACTGGAGCAGATGACCTGTCTGGATCTGTCCTATGCGCCGCCTTTCTCCACGGCCATTCATCCTTTTGTACAGGCGGTACATATGCTGTTGAATAAAATACATGGAGATATGGACAGCTTCACGCCTGCGGAATATCTGGCAGGTGCGGCGGGAGACTATCGTGTCATAGATGTGAATCCGGCAGGTCCCACCATTACAGGGGCAACTTATGTGGATTTACTGAAAGTCAAAGGGGAGGTTCCTGGACTTGCAAAGGATGAAAAGCTGTTGTTAGTCTGCGCTAAGGGTAAGAGAGCCTATCTGTTGCAGAACAGATTGAAACGGTATGGCTATACGAACACCAAGGTTCTGGAGGGTGCATCCTTCTTCAATGTGGTGAAGGTGGAGAGTAAGCCGGGTGTGGTGACGGTTCCGGCGGGGGAGATTACCCGGGTAAAGGCGCTGGGCTGTCTGCACAATAAGGGAACAGATGATTTCAATGTCCGCGTGATCACCAGAAACGGGAAGATTACCGCGGCGGAACACAAGAAGATTGCGGAAGCGGCGGAGCGGTTCGGAAACGGCGATGTGGTTATGACGACCCGTCTGACCATGGAGATTGTGGGAGTGCCTTTTGATCAGATTGAGAATCTGCGGGCATTTCTGGCCGAGGAAGGACTGGAGACCGGCGGAACGGGCTCCAAAGTGCGGCCGGTGGTGGCATGTAAAGGAACTACCTGCCAGTACGGTCTGCTGGATTCCTATGCTTTGTCCGAGAAGATTCACGAACGATTTTTCCATGGCTATGCATCCGTGAAACTGCCGCACAAGTTCAAGATTGCGGTGGGCGGCTGTCCCAATAATTGTGTGAAGCCGGATCTGAATGATTTCGGTATTGTGGGACAGAGAGTACCGGTCATAGATCTGGAGAAATGTCATGGGTGCAAGCTATGTCAGGTTTCCCTGGCCTGTCCTGTGGAAGCTTCCCAGGTAGTGGATGGTAAGCTGGTCATTGATCCGGATAAGTGTAATAATTGTGGACGCTGTGTAGGGAAATGCCCCTTTAAGGCATCGGAAGAAAGCCAATACGGTTATCGTGTATATATTGGCGGACGCTGGGGCAAGAGGGTGGCCCATGGGCAGAAGCTTTCCAGAATCTTTCTGGAGGAAGAAGAAGTACTTTCTGTTCTGGAGAAAGCAATCCTGTTGTTCCGTGAGCAGGGGCAGACCGGAGAGCGGTTTGCGGACACCATAAACAGACTTGGTTTTGAAAATGTGCAGGCACAGTTACTGGCCGATGATCTGCTTGCACGCAAGGAGGAGATTATAGGGGCGAAGCTGCATTTGAAGGGCGGCGCGACCTGTTAAAAAACATGGAGTGTATTAGTATCAGTCATAAGACGGCGGTGGCCGGGGAGCGGGAGAAATTTTATATTCCGGAAGAGAAAGCGGCGGATTTCCTGCGAAGGGTTCGGGAGGATGCGGGAGCAGCACAGTGTGTGGTGCTCTCCACCTGTAACCGCACGGAGGTTTATGTACAAGGAGAGGAAAACCGCTTCCGGCAATTGGAGGAAGTGCTGGCGAAGATTTCGGGAAGCACAGGTGAGCAGATTCGGAAACTGGTCAGAAGATATCAGGGACGGAAGGCACTGCGGCATCTGTTCCGCGTGGTCTGCGGCATGGAATCCATGGTGATCGGGGAAGACCAGATTCTCGGGCAGGTACGGGATGCCTATGGGTATGCAAAAGAGGCAGGCTATACAGGATATGAGAGCAACAGTGTTTTTCAGGCAGCTTTGGCATGTGCCAAACGGGTGAAAACGGAGACCATGATTTCCAGAACCACGGTTTCTGTGGCCACACTGGCAGCCAATGAAGTAATGCGCCTGCCGATGCCCTGCAAGACCGTGCTTTTGATGGGCGGCAGCGGGAAGATGGGCGGTATTATTTTGAAGAATCTGTTAAGCCAGAAGGATATCCGTGTCATAGCTACGGCGCGATCGCATAACGGCATCTTCCAAAGCAGCAGTATGCAGGTGGAAAACGTGGATTATCAGGAGCGCTATGCCAGGTTGGAGGAGGCCGATGCCATTATATCGGCCACATCCAGTCCCCATTATACCCTGACGGCAGGCCGGGTCCGGGAGGCTATCCAGACGCCAAAAGAGCGATTGTTTCTGGATATTTCCATGCCGCCGGATCTGGATGTGGAGATTGGGAAACTGGAACATTGCCGTCTGGTGGCGCTGGATGATATTCAAAAGCTGGCGGAGGATAATAACCGGTTAAAGCAGCAGGCATTTGCGGATGCAGAAGAGATTTTGGAGGAGGAACTGGAGAAGCTCTGCAAGGTGCTTTTGTTTCACCGGTTTACCGAGGAAGATGTTCACTGGAAAGGACGGTATGCGGACTGCTCGGCAGAGAAACTGATTTATCTGCTGCGGGATGAGCTGGACAGCACATCCTTTGAGGCAGTCTTAAAAGTGCTGGCGGGCACAGGAAGATAAGAGGAAGAGCTTCATGGGATATTTTCCTTTTTTTATGGATATAGAGGGAAAGAAAGGCATTGTGGTGGGCGGCGGGAAGGTTGCGGCCAGGAAAGTGGAGAAGCTTCTGCTGTTTGGCCCGGCACTGACGGTGGTCGCGCCGGTTATAGAGGAGTGCATGTGGATACAGAGGGAGCTGCTGCAAAAGGATGCGGCGGCCTCTCTTTTGTTAGAAGAGCGTGCCTTTGTGATGGAAGATTTATCTGGCGCGGATTTTGTGGTGGCGGCCACAGACGATACCGTTTTAAATGGACAGATAGCGGAGTATTGCAGAACGGAACGGATTCCGGTCAATGTGGTGGATGACAGGGAAAAGTGCACTTTTTTCTTCCCGGCGCTGGTAAAGAACGGGCCCCTTACCGTGGGGATATCAACAGACGGGAAAAGCCCGGCAGCAGCAGCCTGGGTGAGACAGGAGATTTCCGGGATATTGCCGGAGAGAATCGGTGATATTATTGACTTATTGGGTCAAATCCGCCCCGTTGTGATGCAGAGGGAACCGGATGAGACCGGAAGGAAAAAATTATTTGAGAAGATGTTTTGCTATTGTATGGAAAAAGGAGAGACGGTATCGACGGATGAGTTAATGGATCTGTTACACAAACTGGCACGGCAGTAAAGGGGAGAGGGTAACCTATGATCAGGATTGGAACAAGAGGGAGCCAGTTGGCTTTGCAGCAGGCAGCTTTGGTACAGGAAGCATTGAAGCGTGCGGACAGTCAGATGGAGGCAGAGCTTGTGGTTCTGCATACCAGAGGAGATCAGATACAGGACAGACCCCTTGCCAAAATCGGGGACAAGGGTGTCTTCGCTTCGGAGTTTGAGCCGGCACTGTTAAAGGGAGAGATTGATCTTGCGGTACATTCGGCCAAGGATCTGCCGGTAAAGCTGATGGATGGACTGGTTATTACTGCGGTTCTGCCAAGAGCTGATGTGCGGGATGTGCTTGTGGTGCCTGCGGGAGGCAGTATACCGGGTAATACACCGCGTCTGTTCAGAATCGGAACCGGCAGCAGGCGGCGGCAGATGCTTGCAGGGCAGATGTGGGAGAATTGTATCTGTACGGATATCCGTGGCAATGTGGATACCAGGCTGCGTAAATTACAGGAAGGCGGATATGACGGTATTATATTGGCGAAAGCCGGCCTGGATCGTCTGGGTATCGGTTTCGGACAGGAGAGTGCATTTGACTTCTACCCCCTCCCTCTGGAGCAGTTTTTGCCGGCGGCCTGTCAGGGCATCATTGCGGTGGAGGCTGTACAGGGCTCTGCGGCAGCTAAGATGTGTGAGAAGATTACGGACAAAGAGACGGAAATGGCTTTTGCGGCAGAACGGGAAGTCCTGACACAGCTTTCGGCGGATTGCAGTGAGGCTGTTGCCGCATGGTGTAGAAAGGTGTGTGCGGCGGATAAGCAGTGTCAGGAGACGATGCGTGCGGCGGACAAACTGCTTCTGGATGTGATGTATGCAGGAAACAGGGTAAGACTCACCTGCCAGGTAAATGCGGAGGAAGGCATACGGCTGGCGAGACAGGCGGCAAAGATGGTGAAAGAAACATCCTGAGAGGAGACGAAAAGAAGTTGCGTGAAGGAAAGGTATATCTGGCAGGCGGCGGCTGCGGTGATGCAGAACTTGTGACCCTGAAAACAATTAAGGTTCTGCAACAATGTGAGACGGTGGTGTATGATTATCTGGTATCGGAAGAACTGCTGCAATGGACCAGACCGGATTGTGAGAAAATATATGTGGGAAAGCGGTACGGCAGTCATGCCATGAAACAGCCGGAAATCAATGCCCTTCTGGTGCAAAAGGCACGGGAGGGGAAGATGGTGGTGCGGTTAAAAGGCGGGGACCCTTATGTATTTGGCAGAGGGGCCGAAGAGTTCCTGGCGGTGCGTGACGCGGGAATTCTCTGTGAAGAGATACCCGGCATTACATCGGCTATTGCAGTGCCGGCGGCGGCTGGGATTCCGGTTACCCACAGGGGCCTTTCGGATAAGGTGACTGTGGTGACCGGAACCGGGGCAGATGAGGGCGGACAGGGAGCTTTGCATCTGGATTTTAAGGCCCTGGCACAGCTTGACGGTACCCTGGTGATTCTTATGGGGATGCATCATCTGCCTGAGATTGTGACCGAACTGCTTGCCGCCGGAAAAGACCGGAATACACCCTGTGCCATTGTGATGGAGGGCACTACCAAAGGGCAGAAAACCGTGCGAGCTCCTTTGTTTGAACTTCCCGCAAGAGCAGCGAAGCAGGGGCTTACATCGCCGGCGGTTATTGTGGTCGGAGCAGTGGCCGGGATGGAATTAGTATCACGCCCCATAACAGGCATTACGGTGGGTGTCACCGGGACCAGGCATTTTGTGGACAGGATATCGTCAGAACTTCAGGACAGGGGACTTTCTCCATGGGATATGAGCTTTATGGAAATCAGACCCACCAAGGAGCCGCTGCCGGATCTGGCAGACTATGGATGGCTTGTGTTTACCAGTCCGAACGGTGTCAGGGTTTTTCTCGATCAATGGAAACAGGAGCGGCGTGATCTGCGGTCCCTTTATGATAAGAAAATAGCGGTCATCGGCCCGGGGACTGCGGCAGTGCTTCAGGAGGCCGGAATCTATGCGGATTATATGCCCAGGGTTTATGATGCGGCACATCTGGCACAGGGACTTTCGGATATCATCCTGAAAGAAACAGGGCCTTGCCCGGCAATCTTTCTGCGGGCGAAACAGGGAAGTGATATTCTGCCTCTTACCTTTCGGGAAAAGAAGATTCCCTGTGTGGAGTATCCGCTCTATGAGCTGGGAGTGCAGGAGGAAAAGCGGGATGCGGTGATAGCAAAAGAACCGGACTATATTGTCTTTGGTTCTGCCATGGGCGTGAGGGCATATTTTGAGGGCCTGCAAAAGAAAGGGATTGGGAATACAAAGAGCAGGTATGTCTGCATCGGGGAATGTTGTGCAAAAGAAGTGTCCCAATATACCGACACTCAGCCTCTGATTGCGGAGGAATCCAGTGTGAGTGCCGTTGCAGAGTGCCTGTGCCGGGAAATCGAAAAGAGGAGAGGGAAATTACAATGTATCGATTCAGAAGACTGAGAAGGGACGAGAGAATCCGTTCCCTGATGCAGGAGACCAGGTTACACCCAAAGGATTTTATTTACCCGATTTTTGTCATAGAAGGGCAGAACTGTAAGAATCCGGTGGAATCTATGCCGGGTATATTTCAGTATTCCATCGACCGCCTGGATGAGATTTTAGAGCAGGTGCAGGCGGCGGATATCGGCGGCATTATGCTTTTTGGGATTCCGGATCACAAAGACCCGGAGGGAAGTCAGGCCTATGCAAAGGATGGCGTTACCCAGAGAGCGGTTCGTTATATTAAACAAAACTATCCGCAAATCTACATCGTGGTGGATGTGTGTCTGTGTGAGTACACTTCACATGGCCATTGCGGGATGGTGTGCGGCGAAGAAATCTTAAACGACGAGACCCTGCCGTATCTGGTGAAAATGGCAGTGAGCCTGGTGGAAGCCGGGGCGGATATGGCAGCCCCTTCGGATATGATGGACGGCCGGGTGGCGGCCATACGGGAAGGCTTAGATCAGGCCGGATTTATCCAGACACCGATTATGGCTTACAGTGCCAAATTTGCTTCTGCCTATTACGGGCCCTTCCGGGATGCAGCACAGTCTGCGCCGGGGTTCGGAGACCGCAAAAGCTATCAGATGGACTGTGCCAACGGGCAGGAGGCACTGCGGGAAATCCGTGCGGATATCGAAGAGGGCGCGGATATTGTGATGGTCAAGCCGGCCCTTGCTTATCTGGATGTCTTAAAAGAAGCGGCCATGACTTTCGATATGCCGCTTGCGGTCTATAATGTGAGCGGTGAATATGCCATGGTGAAAGCGGCTGCGGCGAAGGGATGGATTGATGAGAGAAAGATTGTACTGGAGAATCTCACCGCCATGAAACGGGCCGGTGCCAGGATTATCATTACCTATCATGCATTGGATGCGGCGCGGTGGATGGCAGATTGACAGATGATTGTAATGCAGGGGTTGTACTCGTGTGGATTTGGGAGGCAGATATGCATTGGGATAAATCAGAAGAACTTTTCGCAAAGGCACAGGAACGGATTCCCGGCGGGGTCAATTCTCCGGTCAGGGCTTTCAGAGCTGTAGGCAGGCATCCTTTTTTCGTGGAGAGAGCACAGGGACCGTGGCTTTATGATGCAGACGGGAACCGGTATCTGGATTATGTCTGTTCCTGGGGGCCGGGGATTCTGGGACATGCCCATCCCCGGGTGATTGAAGCCGTACAGAAAGTGTCCGCAGACGGACTTACTTTTGGAGCGCCTACGGCGAAAGAAGTGGAACTGGCGGAATTGATAAACACCTGCGTCCCGGATGTGGAGATGGTGCGTCTGGTCAGCTCCGGTACAGAAGCGGTGATGAGCGCCGTGCGCGTGGCCAGAGGATTCACCGGCAGGGAGAAGATTGTGAAGTTTGCCGGAAATTATCACGGTCATTCCGATGGCCTGCTGGTAAAAGCAGGCTCCGGGCTGATGACCCAGTCGGTGCCGGACAGTGCGGGTGTGCCTGCAGGATATGCGGCCAGTACCTTAACGGCAGTTTATAATGATGAGGAATCTGTGCGGGCATTGTTTGAGGAAAACAGCGGCCAGGTGGCGGCGGTCGTGGTGGAACCGGTGGCTGCCAATATGGGGGTAGTGCCGCCGAAAAAAGGATTTCTGGAATTCCTTCGCCGTATCACCAAAGAACAGGGTGCTCTTTTGATTTTTGATGAGGTGATCATGGGGTTCCGGCTGGCGCTGGGAGGCGCCTCACAGTACACGGGCGTACATGCCGATCTGTATACTTTCGGAAAGATTGTGGGCGGCGGGATGCCGCTGGCAGCCTATGGCGGCAGGCGGGATATCATGTCCTGTGTGGCACCTCTGGGAACAGTCTATCAGGCAGGTACGCTGTCAGGCAATCCGGTGGCAGTGGCAGCAGGAATCGAGACCTTGAAGATTCTCATGGAGGATAAGGGGATATATGAGCGGATTGACAGGCGGGCCAGAGCCCTGGCCGAGGCTTTTCGCAGTGCAGGACTGACAGTAAACCGCGCAGGGTCGCTTCTCTCGGCATTTTTTATGCCGGACTTTCCGGAAAAAGAGGACAGGGTAGAGAACTATGAGGACGCCTGCCGATGTAATACAGAAGCTTTCGCAGCATATTTTAATAAAATGCTGGAGGAGGGTATTTATGTGGCGCCCTCTCAGTTTGAAGCCATATTTGTGTCGGATGCCCATACGGATGAACTGATAGAGAGGACTTGTGAAGCAATCAGGGAAGTCCTGTTTACTCTTTAAGGAGCAGCGCAGGGTCATTTTGCGCAATGTAAGTTTCTAAAGTATTGCGGTCTGTCAGAGAGGATACGGATCCTTGACGGGATATACAAAATCCGGCGGCAATCGTTGCTATGCGGATGGCCTGTTCCATGGGATATCCATCCATGAGATAAGATGCCAGGGCGCTGATAAAAGCGTCGGCTCCGCCAGTGGTATCCACAGGGGTAAAATCTGCTGCCGGGAAATAGCGCCCGCCATTTGCGTCCTTGAGATAACAACCCTTGTCCCCTAGGGTAATGATGACTGTGGGTATTCCCTTTTGATAAAAATAGTCTGCCTGTGCGGGAATCGTATTTTCATGAGGGCATAGAACGGACGCCTCCTTTTGATTGGGGACAAAAATACTGATCAGTGGAAACAATGCCTCAGGAATCGACTTTAATACAGCTGGTTTTAAAATAACGTCCACTTTTGCGGCGCAAGCAGTCCGTGCCACTTCCATAGCGGTGACAATGGGAATCTCGGTGGAAAGAAGGCAGAAACGGGCGTTATCAAAGAGCTGGCACTGTGCTGTGATATTCTTGGGCGAAAGACTGCGGTTTGCCCCGGGCAGTATGGTAATCGTGCTTTCCCCGTCTTCCCCTGTATAGATATAGGCTTTCCCTGACGGGGCGTTCCTGTCATAGGAAATGCCGTATACGGCGACATGTTCTTTTTCCAGTGTGTTCAAAATAACGGTGGAATCCAGGTCGTTTCCCAGCTTTCCAATCAAGGAGACTTCACGGCCCAGCTTGGCGGCGCCCACGGACTGGTTGGCCCCTTTGCCGCCCACAGAGGTAACAGAGGTACGAATTTCATTTGTCTTTCCTGCCTGTGGAATCCGGTCGACGATAAAAGTAATATCCATGTTTATACTGCCTGCAACGACCAGCTTTTTGGAGCGTAAAGAAGAAGGTGCGCTGATACTTTTTTGATGGGTAAATTCGTAGTCTCCGGAAAAAAGAAGCGGAGCACCGTCGTCCTGTAAGCTTGCCAGGGAAAGGGTGGAGGGAATGTGGTAATGCAAGTTTTCCAACTGTTCATAAAGCAGGACGGCGTCGGAACGGTAGGCGCTTACGATGCCCGTAATGTTATGAGCGATAATAGAAGAATAGAGCTCATTTACCGGGCTGTATAAAACATGCTGCTTCTGCAAAGGAATTTTATGATCATAAAGACATTTCTGAACCCCTTTCTGAAAATGAACGGAACGGGGATCTTTTTTTCTCAACAGACAGGCAATATGTGTATGCTGATTCTGAATCAGTTTTTCGGCAAGTTCGCAGCCTGCTTTCTCAAAGTCAATCTCATAAGATAAAAACCCTTCCGGTGCGTTCAGGCAGTGGACGGAAATATTCTGCCTGGAAAAAAGATGCGTATGCTCCAGGCTTTGTGCGTTTACGGGCTCCCAGATGACGCCGTCTACCCGGGCGTGAAAATAGTTTAGGAAAATAGTTTCCTAATCAAAAAAGCAAAGGAGGAGAACAATATGAGAGGAAAAAGAGTAAGCAAAGCCCTGGCGGCTGCATTTGGTATGGTAACAGTGTTGATGTTGAGTGCGTGCTCCGGAAATGAACCTGCCGGGCAGACGGCAAGCGCACCTGCGGGGGAGGAAAACGTATCGGCAGGGGAAGAAAATGCATCTGCGGGGGAAGAGAACAAAGCGCCGGAAGGCGAGAAGCTGGTCATCGGTATGGCGATGAATGAAGAGATTGATTATGTCAATGAACTGCAAAATGCCTTGCAGGAACTGGCTGATAAAGAAAACATAGAGATGATTTTTACAAATGCCAACGGTAGTGCGGAGAAACAGTTATCCGATATAGATTCCCTGATTGTACAGAAACCGGATGTGATTGTAATAAGAGTAGTTGACCCTGACTCTGGTGTATCCTGTGTTGAGGCGGTTAAAAATGCGGGAATTCCATGCGTGATTAGAAAGTGGAGAGATGGACGCGACAGTATCTCAAAGCGTTACCAAAGTAGCAGAGGCTATATTACAGGTTTCCAGAGACTTGACAGACGGTAAGGAGTATGAGAATAAAATTTATGATCCACAGTGTTTTGAACTTATGACCAAGGATAATATGGCAGAAGTACTGGGAAATAAATAGCAGGATAAATACACGTTGTTCAGCAATCAATGGAGATAGGGTATGGAAAAAAAGGAACCGATTTTATGTGTAAAGAATGTGAGTAAGAGCTTTCCGGGCGTTCAGGCATTAAAGGGTGTAAATTTAAGGGTCTATCCGGGAGAGGTACACGCTTTGCTCTGCCAACATGAACAAGGGGCAGCACATCTCTATGGACTCACTAATACGGATTTGTGATGCGCTGGATTGCAATTTGAATGATGTGGTGGAGCTGGTTAAGACAGAGGAATAATAAAATATGGTTACAGTAACAGGGAATTGCGGATAGATGCAGTTCCTTTTGTTTTGCAGTTATATAGTCCTTAGACTGTTTCCTTTTCGTACTGTTCCGGCGTTTTTTTGCATCAGGTTCTAAGATTTCAGACTGTCCAAGCATATCTGCCATATCATCAATATTCTTTTCGGTTGGTTTAATCTTTAGAAATTGGGTGAATATGTAAGCAAGTTTCTGTTTGGAAGTGCCTGCAAAGTTTTCAGCTTTTTCAAGAATTTCTTCCCAATGTTCGGTTATGGTCTTAGGAGGGGCAGAATCAATATCGCCTTTATGGGCATTCCTGATGTCTTTGATAATGGCGTGCATATCGTCATCAATCACATGGGAAAAGTATTCATTCAGTTCAAGGTGCTGTGCTTTCAGCGTGTTTAATTGCAGGTTGTATTCATCAGGATTGTGCCGCTTCATCAGTGCCTTTCTGCTTGTGTCCACCACAAAATTAAGTGATTTGATCTGCATATCAGCAAGACCGTCAACATATATCTCCAAGTCAAGCATGAGTTTTCGGAACTGTTCATGAGTGATAAGCTCTGACAGGAGCAGTGTGTTGATTTTGCGGTCTTTGAGAAGTGTCAGGGCAGCGTCACTCAGGTGCAGATTGGACAGGGCAATGTTGTCAAGCTGTCTGTTTTCAGTCATACCAAGCAGATAATCCGTTGATACTTCATAGAATTTTGCTAATTCGATGATGTTCCTATGGGGTATTTCTTTATAATCATCAGATTCATAAGAGCCAAGCGTGGAAGCAGGAATTTTTGTCTGCTGTGACAGTTGTTCTAAAGTCATACCCTTTTCTACACGCAGGTCTTTCAGGCGTTCCTGTATGCTTAATTGCGTTTTCATAGATAAATCTCTCCTTTACGAAAACAGAATATCACACAAACAGGCGGATTCCTACCGAAAATTTCCAGCATGATAGAAAAATCTGTTTTTTGGAAGATTTCTGACATGGTGGATATACGGGAAAGCAGGGCGTTTTGTTGGATAATGACAGTACAACTGAATGACTGTCCAAGCTGATATAAACCGCCAAGACCAATTTTAAGAAAATTTGAGCGCCAATATTGGACGACACAGTGCCGACAAGGGTTGCCTGTCAGGAAACAGCAAGGGGAAAACAGCAATGATAGAAAACCGCCCAAGATTGAGTATATTTATTTGGTACCGGAAGGGTACCGTTAAATTGGATTGGTGCCAGTTTCGGTACTGGAGAAAGGAGCATGGAATGAAATTATCAAGATATGAGCAGGAGGTTGTTATCAACTTTAATGCAGATGAAAGCGAAGCAACAATTTACACAGCTAATCTGGCATGGATACGGAAAATGGATAAGCTATGTAAAGAGTTTCCAGAGGTAATAAGGTTAAAGTCATGGACGGAAGTAAGTAAGACCTATGTTTTACCCAAAAATCTTGTCAGGATTGGGAAACCGAGAACATTAAGCGAAGCTCAGCTTAGACATTTACGGGAGTTGCAGAACAGGGGATAAGAATTTCGGATTGAGTGAAATGGGTAAAGTCAATAAAAGCAGTCACGTAACAGAAATCCATAAAATTCCGGAGTGTGGCGGATATTTAATGTATATATTGGTGCTTGTATACACAAATCTTGACGAAAACCTGCTCCCTGTATATAATTATTTCATTATAGATGAATTGAATTAACTGAAAGACATGATGAAAATGGGCAAGCAAGTATTGTTGATAAATGATCTGGCAGGATATGGAAAGGTGGCATTATCGGTCATGCTTCCATTGATGTCATATATGGGGTACCAAATATATAATCTTCCCACTGCGTTAGTATCAAATACGTTGGATTATGGCAAATTCGATATTCTTGAAACAACAGATTATATGAAGAACACTATTAAAGTATGGGAGGAATTGGGATTCTGCTTTGATGTGATAGCGACAGGCTTTATTGTTTCAGAGGAGCAGGTAAAAATCATAGAAGAATTTTGTCGAAAGGAAAGCATGAAAGGAACCCTGATATTTGTTGATCCAATTATGGGAGATGAAGGAACCCTGTACAATGGAGTTACAGAGCAAACGGTTGCACATATGAAGAAACTGGTAGGAGTAGCCGATTATATTGTACCAAATTATACTGAAGCGGCCAGACTTACAGGAGTGGAGTATCATGAATCTGCAACAATCTCGGAGGTAGATGAAATGATTCAAAGGCTTGGTAATATGGGCGCAAAATCGGTAATCATCACAAGCATTCAGCAGGATGGCAAAGATGTGGTTGCAGGCTTCGATCATAAAACGAAACAAAGATTTACAATTCCTTTTTATAACATTCCGGTCAGGTTTCCGGGTACGGGCGATATTTTTTCTTCCGTTTTATTGGGAAAACTGATGGAGGGAAACAGCCTGTATGACAGTACAAAAAAAGCCATGGACACTGTGAGCAGCCTGATTGAAAACAATAGAAACAATACAGATATATATAAGGGAATACCGATTGAGAAGGAGTTGGAGGTGCTTAAAATATGAAAAAACCTGGAATCCAGATCACATTGACTGATCAAAAAGGCACGAAAGGATGTCATAGGGGTCACAAAATAGGTGATAGTTTTGATTTTGATACAGAGCGTGGAAAACTCTGTCCTATGGCTATGCATGTTGCATTTCCATATATTGATATTTTAAGATACGGCGGCGAAATACCCGGACAGGAGAAGGGGACAGCGGTTTTTGCCTGCCCTGATGTGGACACATTAAATGTCTTTAAAATAGAACGGATTGATGTTTTGGATGACGATTCGCCATAAGGTTGGCTTTTAATTGTACGATGTGACTGGTAAGTTTGTGGACTATTGGTTATAGACGATGTATAGATAACAGGAGGAAATGATATGACTGTTTCAGAAATCATGGTTAAAATGGTAAAGTATTCAAAAGGAAATCTTCATGATATCAATCATTTTATGAAAGTGTATGCCTATGCAAAAACGATTGCAGAGTGTGAGAAAGTAGCGGATGATGAACAGAGAATAATAGAAATTGCGGCTATTATACATGATATTGCGTGTCCTTTGTGCCGGGAAAAATACGGAAATACAAATGGAAAACTTCAGGAAAAAGAAGGCGCTGTATTAGCTGAAGAATTCCTGAAGGGTACAGGGCTGTCGAACGAGATGGTGAACCGTATCATCTTTTTGGTCGCACATCATCATACTTTTCAGGAGGTTGACGGGATTGATTACCAGATTTTGCTGGAAGCTGATTATTTGGTTAATGCTGACGAATCCGGATATCAGGAAGCCAATATCAGAAATGTTATAGATTGTGTTTTTAAGACATCATCAGGAAAAATGCTTCTGCAATCCGTTTATGGGATTGCAGAAGGCAACCGCTGATTTGATAACAAATATGTATTTTGTAAACAGGTCAATCTGCTATGTATAGATTGACCTGTTTTAATTTGTGGCATTTGGACTTAATTCAAAATGAGAATGAAAGGTTTTCAGAAGCCCTTCTTTTTGCAGCTTTGATAATTCTACAGACATTGCTGCACGTTCTACACAGAGGAAGTCGGCAAGCTGCTGGCGGTCAAAGGGAATGTCAAAAGAAAGTGATCCTTGTCTGGCTGCTTCAGCAGATAAATAGGAAAGCAGCTTATCACGTGTTTTTCGCTTGCTCATGTGCGTTATCTTCTCGTTAAACAACAGTGTCTTTTGGGCAAAAGCTGTAATCAGGTTTTTAATCAGGCGGTTATGATGGCTGCAGGCAGCGGAACACATGGTAATCAGGCGGTTCATATTTATTTCCACAATTTCACAATTTTCTGTCGCAACAACACTGACGCTGAGAACTGCATCAGGAATGGCGGCAAAGGGTTCGGCAAAGTAGTCGCCCGGCATAAGATTTGTCATAACGTTCCGGTTTCCCCATAAATCTTCCTGAATGACTAAAGCAGTCCCAGACGCAAGCAGGCTGATACAGTCCGTACAATCTCCTGCCTGAAGGATGTATTGATTTTTGGCGTTTTTTCTGACTTTTGCTCCGATACACTTTAGCGAGGTTAAAATCTCGTCATCGGATAATCCTGCAAACAGCGGGCATTTTTTTAATACGTTTAAAAATTTTTCCAAAATCTCACCTCTTTGTTTGAATTCAAACATACTTGCTCTGCTTATTTTACTATAATGTAATCACCAAAGCAAGAAAATAAATAAAGGAGGATATCATGATAAAGTACGAGGAATGGAAGGATAAAAAGAAAGACTTCTTCAAAGTGGATGTACGCCATGTGCAGGGAAATTTCTTTCCCGGCTTACAAAGACGTGCCATGACGCTAAAAGCCGGGGAGGGAATTGAGGTCATACAGACTTTTGAACCTTACCCGCTATATAAGGAGATGGATATGCTGGGGTATATACATCATACAGAGAAGCTGGCAGAAAATGAGTTTCATGTCTGGTTTTACCGGACAGAGGAAAAAGAGCCGGAAGGCTCTGCACCATACCGTCCGCTTGCATTGCTGAATTATCCTATGATTGATGAGGACTTAGGGCGTATCGCGGCGGATTTTTGGCAGGCAACATGGCAGAGTGAGAAGCGCACTCTCCCCTATGAAATGCGTCTGCTTCTTTCCCTGACAAATGCAGTTGGCGCAGGAAGAATGAGGCAGGCTGTGCGGGAACTGGTAAAGGCATATATCTATGGTCTTGAATCCGCAGCGCTGGATGATGTGTTTGAACTTTTGGCATGGAATCAGGGGATCGGGTTTTTCAGCTCGGAAATTGGACCTTCACCGCTTTTTCAAGCGTATAAGATGATTAAGACGCAGGAACAAAGAGGCATAAGCAGGGAAGAAATCTGCACCGAGATAAAAGAAAAGTTTGGCGAAAAAAATCAGGAAGTGCAAGTGTTGTAACAGGAAAGAAAGATAGGAGGAAAATAATATGGCAATCACAAAGGAAATGTTACTTGGAGAAATTTTAAGAACCAAACCGGAGGCGGCAGAGGTGTTGATGCAGATGGGGATGCACTGTTTAGGGTGCCCGTCCTCACAGATGGAGAGCCTTGCGGATGCCTGCATGGTGCATGGGCTGGATGCCGATGAACTCTTGAAAAAGCTGAATTCATAGGAGGAGTGCAATGAGCGCATTTTTAGGTTCGATTCATCACTGGCTATACGGAAAAATAGAGTTCCAAAACGGGCTAGTTGAAAGATTATCAGATATGATAAGCAAAAACGGGTATGATGATGGCATTCTTTCCGAAATGGAACAAAAGTATGGGGCGGTGGAGAAAGGCAGTCTTGAAAATATGATTGATAACAGTAATATACATGGCTGGTTACAGGATAAAATCGCTGCCGCTGAAAACCGCCTTGCTTTTCTGGTCATCTCAACGATGGATGCCCATTCTGAATGTATGCCGGATATTGCGAACGCTGCATATGAGTATGGACGGAGCAGGAAACTGTCGGGGAAAACAAGCGCAGAAGAAGTTTATAGGCATTTAGATAATCTGCTATTGAACGGAATGCCTTGTGACAGGGTTAATACTGTGGTTTCCATAAGTCAGGAGGCAGTAGTATGGAAACAGACTGTGGATATACATTTGCCATATTGGGAAGCATTACAAGGAGATGTCAGTCATTATTATGACCTGAAGGAGAGGCTGGTCGCAGGTATTTTGGAGGGCAGCGGTTTTTCCTACAAATATTTAGGAAATCAGACATTCACATTGATTAAGGAGGGATAAATAATGTATGGAATTGATTTACTGATGAAAGAACATGAGAATATCGTAGCACTGACTAAGCATTTAAGGAGAACCTGCTGTGCTGTGATTGAGGGGGCAGACATTGATGTTCAGGAGTTTCTGGAGTGTATTGATTTTGCAAGAACTTATGCAGACAAGCATCATCATGGAAAGGAAGAACAGATATTGTTTCGGTTTATGCTTAATAATTCCGATCCTGTTGCAGAAAAACTGGTGCGCAATGGAATGCTGGTGGAACATGACTTCGGAAGATTCCATATCGGGGAATTGGAGAACGCAGTTAAGCAGTATGCCAGTGTTCCGACTACAGAAGGAAAGCTGGATATCGTCACCCATGCATCGGGTTATGTGGATTTATTGCAGCGTCACATTGAGAAAGAAGATACCGTCTGCTACACTTATGCATTACGAACACTGTCAGAGGAATGCAAAGCGCAGATTGATGAACAGACAAGAGCGTTTGAGAAAAAAGCGGAACAGGACGGCATACAGGAGAAATATATTACATGGTTAGAAAAAAGGAGATAGGCGAATGGGTAAAGTTGTTGATTTCACAAAAACAGTTTCAGAGCTGGTAAGTGAAAATCCTGAAATAAAAGAGGTATTGGCAGAAGCAGGGTTTAAGGAAATTATAAAGCCTATGTCTTTAGCTGTAATGGGTAAGGTAATGACGATACCAAATGGAGCTGCCATAAAAAATATTCCTATGGACAAAGTTTTTGAAACTTTTGAGAAACATGGGTTTGAGGTGAAAACAGAAACATCTTGAACGGGTGGTTAAAAATCAGGCTGAGGGAAGGAGCAAACGAACAGTATGGAAAAAATAAAAAATATAGACAAGGCAGAAATTTTAGTTTTAAAAGAACAGGTTGCTTACCAAAGCAATCAGGTTGTAAGCAGGACTTTAGCACAAAATAATGCGCTGAGTGTCACATTGTTTTCTTTTGACAAGGGAGAAGAAATCAGCAGCCATGAGTCCAGTGGTGATGCCTTTGTGATTTGTTTGGATGGCGTTGGCGAGATTACGATTGATGACAAAAAGTATGAACTGCATGAGGGAGAATCTATCGTAATGCCCGCAAAACACCCTCATGCGGTCTTGGGTAAAGAGCAGTTTAAAATGTTGCTGGTTGTTGTATTTTAGCGAAAGGGGGATGCGGCATGAGGGTGAATGTAGATCAGAATGCTTGTATTGGATGCGGGCTGTGTGTTGGGATGGCACCTGATGTATTCCGTATGAATGACGATGATAAAGCGGAGGGGTATCAGGACTCTGCACCGGAAAACGAAAGCATGGTACAGGATGCCGTTCGTTCCTGTCCTGTTTCCGCTATTGAATGGGAGGAATAGAGATGATAAAAACAATTAACCCAAGAAAAGCAGCAGTCATCGGCTGTGGATTTGTAGGCGCTGCAACAGCATTTACACTGATGCAGAGCAGGCTGTTCACTGAAATGGTGCTTCTTGATGCAAATTATGATAAAGCAGACGGAGAAGCAAAGGACATTTCGCATGGCGTTCCGTTTGCCGGACAGATGAAGATTTATGCAGGAGGCTATGATGACCTGATGGATGCTTCTATTGTCATTGTGACTGCCGGGGCAAACCAGAAGCCGAATGAAACAAGGCTCGATTTAGTACATAAAAATGTTGCTATCTACAAAAGCATCATTCCTGAAATTGCAAAGCGCAATTTTAAAGGAATATTGCTGATTGTATCAAATCCGGTTGATATTCTTACTTATGCTGCTGTAAAGCTGAGCGGGTTTCCTGAAAAAAGAGTAATTGGTTCCGGAACGGTTCTTGATACCGCAAGGCTAAAATATGCGCTTAGTAAACATTTAGGGGTAGCCACCTTGGCTATGAGACAAATGATTACGGTTACAAAGAAACCGATAACCGCAGAAATGGATATACCCATAAAAGTTTAAAGACCACAATGGGTGAAGTTGAGATCGACACGCCCCGTGACCGGGATGGGTCCTTTGACCCGCAGCTCATACCCAAGCGTTCAAAGATGTGAGCGGCATAGAGGAAAAAGTCTTATCCATGTATGCAAGAGGAATGAGCCAGCGTGATATAGCAGATACGATCGAAGATATCTATGGATTTGAAATATCCCAAGAAACGATCTCGAATATAACAGATCAGGTGATTGAAACGGCTAATGAATGGCAGAACCGCCCCCCTTAAGAAGTTTTACACATTCCTCTTTGTGGACTGCCTGTATGTAAACATACGAAAAGATATGGAAACAAAAAGCTGTGCCGTATATGTGGTCTTAGGGTATGATGTAAATGGGATCAAAGATATCCTTGGCATCTGGATCGGGGAGGCAGAGGGAAAGCATTACTGGATGCAGATATTTGATGAGATCAAGAACCGTGGTGCGGAAGACATTCTTTTTATCAGCATGGACGGCGTGTCGGGGTTGGAGGAAGGGGCAAGATCCATTTTCAAGGATGTGACTGTCCAGAGGTGCATCGGGCACCTGATCCGTAATTCCGTCAGATACATACCCTCCAAAGACTACAAGGCATTTACCGCCCAGTTGAAGAAAGTGTACGGTGCGGCCAGTCTGAAAGCGGCAGAGGCGGAGTTTGAACGGTTCAGACAGGCGTGGAACCAGTATCCGGGTGCAGTAGATGTATGGAACCGCAACTGGACGCATGTGGAACAGCTGTACAATTACGGGAGCGCCGTACGAAAGGTAATGTATACCACGAAAGCAATAGAGTCAGTCAATTCCAGTTTCAGGAAGGTGACAAAAAAGGCTCTTTTCCCAGTGAAGACGCTGTCCTGAAAGCCATATATCTGAGGATTACAGAATTGTATAAGAAATGGAACGGCCGCCCGGTGTCAAACTGGGCACTGGTCAGGAACCAGCCTTCGATGGATGATAAGATCCAAAAGCGCATACTGAAATACGAAGATTTTTAAGAGGATATCCGGCCACCTTAAATCGCAAAAAAATTTACACACTTTACTTGACAAAGCCCCGCTAAAACTGATATGGCAATGGTATTGAGATTTTCGACAGAGTATTTATTCTGCACCTACATACGTTCCTGACCTATATTGTTAAATCTGGAAATATATCGTTCACACCCTGAAGATTAATGCGTTATAAAATCCCACAATTTACTTTTGAGCCTTACTATGCTATACTATCATAGCTGTTGAGGTTCTTTTTAGAGTAAACACGGAGGAATAAGATAAAATGAAACTGGGAATCGTCGGTCTTCCCAACGTTGGGAAAAGCACTCTTTTTAATTCTTTGACAAAGGCAGGGGCGGAATCTGCTAATTATCCGTTCTGCACCATTGATCCCAATATCGGTATTGTTGCGGTGCCGGATGAGCGGCTGAAACTACTGGGGGACATGTATCATTCCAAGAAAGTGACGCCTGCCACCATTGAGTTTGTGGATATCGCCGGACTTGTAAAGGGCGCCTCCAAAGGGGAAGGACTTGGCAACCAGTTTTTGAGCAATATCCGGGAGGTGGATGCCATTGTTCATGTGGTGCGCTGCTTTGAGGATTCCAATATTGTGCATGTGGATGGCACCATCGATCCTCTGCGGGATATTGAGACCATCAATCTGGAATTGATTTTTTCTGATCTGGAGATACTGGACAGAAGGATAGCCAAGGTGGCCAGGACTGCCAAGATGGATAAAACGGCAGCGAAAGAAATGGCACTTTTAGAGCGTTTAAAAGCGCATCTGGAGGAAGGCAGACTGGCCAGGGGATTTGAAACGGAAGATGAGGATGAGCAGGTATGGCTTGCTTCTTACAATCTGTTGACTTACAAACCGGTGATTTTTGCGGCCAATGTGGCGGAGGATGATTTGTCAGATGACGGAGCATCCAATACGGGAGTTGCCAGGGTGAAGGAATTTGCACAGACAAACGGCAGTGAGGTGTTTGTAATCTGTGCCCAGATCGAACAGGAGATTGCAGAGTTAGATGAGGAAGAGACTGCCATGTTTCTGGAGGATCTGGGATTGTCGGAGTCCGGGTTACAGAAATTGATTCGGGCAAGTTACAGGCTTCTTGGTCTGATGAGTTTCCTTACGGCAGGTGAGGATGAGACCAGGGCATGGACAATTAAGATTGGCACCAAAGCGCCCCAGGCAGCAGGGAAGATCCATACGGACTTCGAGAGAGGATTTATCAAGGCGGAAGTCGTAAATTATAAGGATCTGCTGGAACATGGTTCTCTTGCGGCGGCGCGGGAGAAGGGTCTGGTAGGTATGGAAGGCAAGGAGTATGTGGTGCAGGACGGGGATGTGATCCTGTTTCGGTTTAATGTGTAATAGCAATGAGCAACTGCGCCTGCATGAGTATCCAATGCGTGACCGCTTGCGGACAAGGCATTGGGTACTCATGTAGGCATAGGGCGAACGCCCGACATGAATAGAATACGTCAGTATTCTATGAATGGCAGCAGTTAAAAGGGAGGTCCGGTATGCAGGATATGATGGACAGGATGGATATAGCATTTCCCAATCTGGGAATTTATCTGGAAAATGTGCCGAAGAGTTTTCATGTTTTTGGATTTGAGATTGCCTTTTATGGTCTGATCATAGGAATCGGCGTGCTCTGCGGAGTGCTTCTGGCGGCGTATGTGGCCAGAAAAGAAAAGTTTGATGCCGATGTCATCTGGGATTTTGCCATCTATGCGATTATCTTTTCCATTATCGGGGCGCGGATTTATTATGTGGTCTTTGCCTGGGACAGGTATAAGAATGACCTGCTCGGTATCTTTCAGTTACGAAACGGCGGTCTGGCAATCTATGGTGCAGTGATTGCGGCGTTTACAACCCTGGGGATATACTGTAAAGTAAAGAAGCAGAACTTCTTGCAGATTGCAGATATCTGTGTGCCCGGTCTGGTGCTGGGACAGGTGATAGGCCGGTGGGGTAATTTTATGAACCGGGAAGTGTTCGGAGAATATACGGACTCTTTTCTGGCTATGCGTCTGCCGGTGGATGCAGTTCGGGCCAGTGATATTTCCGAGAAAATATCTGCCCATATGATAGAGGGAACCAACTATATCCAGGTGCATCCGACCTTTCTCTATGAAAGTCTCTGGAATCTGGCATTGTTGCTTCTCATGCTCTGTTACAGACGATATAAGAAATTTGAGGGCGAACAGTCGCTTTTGTATCTTGGAGGCTATGGTCTGGGCCGTGCCTGGATTGAAGGGATTCGTACCGACACGCTCTTTATTCCCCACACAACTGTAGCGGTGTCACAGGTACTGGCGATTGTGCTCTTTGTGGTATCTCTTGCGGCGGATCTTGTCATCCGGCAGCGCATAAAGAAAAAGACCACTCCTGCCGTGACGCTGGGGAGCGGTACAGAATCAGGTAAATAAAATAAAGGAAAGAAGAGGATATGACCCTCTGTACATTTTACAATGTATGGAGGGTATTTTTTTGAGCTTTTTTCTAACTTTTCCTTGCAATATACGCTGTGATAGTATAAAATTATAGTAAAAGTGGTGGAAAGTGGGATAAAGTGGAGTAAAGTGGTTTGAAAACTCCCAGACAGACCTCCATCTTTCCGTGGCAGACCACTTTCCTTTTTTTGGAAAATGTACACAGGCTGTCTTGAACGGCTGATGCACTGGGGCAGGGTGATTGCACATGTTTATGGGAGAATACAATCACACAATTGATACAAAAGGCAGGCTGATTGTTCCTTCAAAATTCCGGGAGACTCTTGGAGAATCTTTCGTGGTAACAAAAGGACTGGACGGATGCCTGTTTGTGTATGATAATATAGAATGGAGTATTTTTGAGGAGAAACTAAGAACTCTGCCCATAACGAATAAAGAAGCCAGACAATTCGTGAGATTTTTTCTGGCAGGAGCCACAGAAGCAGAAGTTGATAAGCAGGGACGAATCTTAGTACCAAATGTGCTGCGGGAGTTTGCAGGACTGAATAAGGATGTAGTTCTCATTGGTGTGGGAAGCAGGATAGAAATCTGGAGCAGGGAGCGTTTTGACGGCGTGGCAGCCTGCGAAGATATGGATGAGATTGCAGAACACATGGCAGAACTTGGTCTGGGAATCTAGGAGAAGAAGATAAATGGAATTTAAACATACTTCGGTGCTCCTGCATGAAACCATAGAAAACCTTCATATCAAACCGGAAGGCATATATGTGGACGGCACCCTGGGCGGCGGCGGACATGCCGGCAGGATAGCGGAGAGGCTGCAAGGATCGGGCAGACTGATTGGCATTGATCAGGATGCGGATGCCATTGAAGCGGCAGGCAGACGCTTAGAACCTTATAGGGAACGCATTACCCTGATCCGGGACAATTATTGTCATATGAAAGAGGCCCTGAAGCAGATCGGTATCGACAAAGTGGATGGTATTGTATTGGATCTGGGGGTATCCTCTTTTCAGCTGGATAACATAGAGAGAGGGTTTTCCTATAAGTACGATACAAAACTTGATATGCGGATGGACACGAGACAAAGCCTCAGTGCAAGAGAGATCATTAATGAGTATCCGGAGGCAGATCTTTACCGTATCATCAGAGATTACGGTGAGGAGCAGTTCGCTAAGAATATAGCAAAACACATTGTGATGGCCAGAAAGGACAAGCCTGTAGAGACCACAGGACAGCTGTGTGAAATCATTAAAGCAGCGATACCGGCTAAAATGAGGGCTACGGGCGGACATCCCGCAAAACGTACATTTCAGGCAGTGAGGATTGAGTGCAACAGAGAACTGGAAGTATTAAAAGACTCTCTGGACCAGCTGATTGATTTATTAAATCCGGGAGGAAGTATTTGCGTAATCACCTTTCATTCCTTAGAGGATAGAATCGTAAAATCTGCTTTTCGTAAAAATGAGAATCCATGTACCTGTCCGCCGGATTTCCCGGTTTGTGTATGTGGACAAGTTTCAAGGGGGAAGGTGATAACCAGGAAGCCGATTCTTCCCTCAGAGGAGGAACTGAAGTCGAATCAGAGAGCCAAGAGCGCTAAACTGCGCGTATTTAGTAAAACAGAGGGGAAATAAACAAAGAATGGCAGCGACTCAAAGAAACGCGAACGTAAGGGGAGAAAGAAACCGCACAGTGAACAGGCACAGTCAGTATTATGTGCAGGGCAATACGGTCAGAAGACCGGATGTGACGGAAGAAATCAGAAAACGTCCGCAGCGTAAAGTGAATAATAATACTATCAGAAAGAACAGAGAGCGGGCAAAACATATGAGCATCGGTTATGTGATGTTTCTATGCGTGGCACTGGTAGCTACGGGTATGATCCTCATTTATTATGTGGGGTTACAGTCAGATATTACGAACAGTGTGAAAAATATCTCTAAACTGGAGAGAGAACTGAATGATCTGAAGGTTGCAAATGATGAGGAATACTGTAGAATAACAAGTAGTATAGATCTGGAAGAAATCAGGCGTGTGGCAATCCAGGAACTAGGGATGCAGTATGCCACACAGGGGCAGATTATATCTTTTGCCAGCGAAAGTAATGATTATGTCAAACAGATGGCGGAGATTCCCCATTGATATTTTGTAAGAGTATGAAGTAGGTGATTGATTGAGAAATCAGGAGAAAAGAAACACCATCAACAGATTTACCATCAAGATGCAAAAGAAGCTGCTGATATTGTTTATGTGCATATTGGCGGCTTTCGCCGGACTCAGCGTACAATTGTTTCTGATCAACAGGGATAATGGAGAGGATTACAAAAAGCAGGTATTGTCGCAGCAGGAATATGACTCTACGACAATACCTTTTAAACGTGGTTCCATCATAGATTCCAACGGTACGGTTCTGGCCGTCAGTAATAAAGTATATAATGTGATTCTCGATGCGAACCTGCTCATGCAGGATGAGAAGAATCTGGAACCTACTTTAAGTGCCTTAAAGAAGATCTTTAACATTGATACAGGCACTGTCAGAACTTATATTGCGGAGCATCCCAATTCAGCTTATTATGTGATGGCCAAGAGAGTGGAATATGAGAAAAAGGCAGCCTTTGAGGAACTGCAAAAAGATCCTGAACAGGGTAAAAATATCAAGGGTGTCTGGTTTGAGGATGAGTATAGAAGAGAATATCCCAACGGTTCGCTGGCCTGTGATGTGATCGGGTTTACCACCAACGATAATGTAGGTACATATGGCCTTGAGGAGTATTATAATGATATTCTGTGCGGAACCAACGGGCGGGAATATGGATATCTGAATGATGATTCGACCCTGGAGCGCACCACGATACCGGCAAGAGACGGATACAATATCCAGACCACCATTGATGCCAATATCCAAGCCATTGTGGAAAAATACCTGAAGGAATTTAACGAAGAATATAAAGACAGCTACCGGCCCGGTAACGGGGCGGAAGGCCTGGGCTGTATTATCATGGAGGTAAATACGGGCAATATTCTGGCTATGGCGGATTATCCTAACTATGACCTGAATGATACCAGAAACAAGCAGAACCTGATCGGTATGCCGCTTCTGGATGATAAGGGAAATAAAGTAAAGCCCACGGAGTATGTGACACAGGAATCTTTAAACAGTATGGATGATGAGCTGATGTATCAGCATCTCAATGCCCTCTGGAAAAATCATTGTCTCGTGGATTCTTACGAACCGGGCTCTGTATCCAAACCCTTTACAGTGGCGGCCGCTATTGAGAGCGGAGCGATTACCGGCAATGAGACTTATCTTTGTGAAGGAAAGCTTTACGTAGGGGATCATGAAATCAGCTGCCATCAGACTTACGGAGACGGTCGTATCAGTGTACAGGAAGGGGTAGAGCGTTCCTGTAATGTGGTACTGATGAATGTGTCCTTTGCTTTGGGGAAAGAACGTTTTGTAGATTATCAGCACCTGTTTGGATTCGGTTTAAAGACCAATATTGACCTGGCGGGCGAACCCCGTACGGATACGGTGGTTTATAAAAAGGATACCATCGGTATTACAGAACTGGCGACAAATTCTTTCGGACAGGGGTTCAATGCCACCATGATTCAAGTGGCCACAGGTTTTTGTTCTCTGATAAACGGAGGTTATTATTATGAGCCCCATGTGGTAAGCAAAATTACTACGGCGGACGGTGCCACCATAGAGAATATAGAACCCAGAGTGTTGAAGCAGACAATATCCAACACTACCAGCGATACCATAAAAGAGTTTTGTAACACCGTGGTAACGGGAGAACATGGAACAGGACATACTGCAAGACCGGCCGGATATATGATCGGCGGTAAAACCGGTACGGCGGAAACCCTTCCCCGCGGTAATAATGAATATGTGGTATCCTTTATGGGATATGCACCGGCGGATGACCCTCAGATTGTAATTTATGTGGTGGTAGACAGACCTAATGTGTTTCCTCAAGATGATGCCAAACATGCCACCAGGATTGTGCGTAAGATTTTGACAGAGGTTCTTCCTTATCTGAACATTTTCATGACAGAGGAGCTGTCGGATAAAGAACGGGAAGAACTGGAACAGCTCCAGATTCAGATCCGGATGCCGGAAGGCACGCAGGAAGAAGAACTGGACGAAGAAGGAAATCCCATAAATCCGGGAGAAACAGAAGAAGGTGCTGAGGGAGAAGGACAACCGGAAGAGCCGGAAGAAGAACCGGAAGATACGGTGGATCGTGAAGTGTGGAGAGACTTTCCGCTGGATCCTGCTACGGGTTATCTGGTAGATCCCAATACCGGTAATTTCCTGGATCCCAATCTTGGCACTGTCATTGGCGGCGGAAGCCTTTTGGGAGAGACGCCTGAGGATGCCGGAGAGGGAGATGGAGCAGGGGAAGAGGGAAATACGCCTGGAAGTACTGAGCCGGAAGTAACAGAATAGAAAGGAATAAGAATAACCTCATAAAAACGGTAATAAATTATATTAATACCTTTTTGTGAGGTTTTCTATATGGCACAGGATACGCCTTACCTACATAAAACATATCACCGCAGTAAGACAGTGGCGATTCTTTTTCTATGTTTTGTTGCTTTTGCGGGTCTTGGAGCAAGACTTGCCTATCTGATGATTTTCCAGTCCGAGTATTATACCCAGAGAGCCAAAGAACTGCACGAGAGAGAACGCAGCATCAAGGCCGCCAGAGGAAGGATCATAGATGCCAATGGCAAGATTCTGGCAGATAATAAAACGGTCTGTACGATTTCTGTGATTCACAGTCAGATTACAGATAAAGAAGAAGTGATAGAAGTGCTGTGCAGGGAGCTTGAACTGAGTGAGGAATATGTCAGAAAGCGGGTGGAGAAGTATTCTTCCATAGAAAAGATCCGCAGCAATGTGGATAAGAGTATCGGGGATATCATCCGCTCTTATGAACTGGATGGGGTGAAAGTGGATGAGGACTATAAACGATATTATCCGTATGACTCATTGGCATCCAAAGTGTTGGGCTTTACCGGCGGTGATAATCAGGGCATCATTGGTCTTGAGGTGATTTATGAGGAATATTTGCAGGGGGAAGCGGGAACCATCTTAACGGTGACGGATGCCAAGGGCGTGGAACTGGCCGAAGCAGGTGAAGAGAGAGTAGAACCAATAAGCGGGCAGGATCTTTATATCAGCCTGGATATGAATATTCAAAGCTATGCCACCCAGCTTGCCGTGCAGACCATGGAGACCAAGGAGGCGGACAGCGTTTCCATTCTGGTGATGAATCCGCAAAACGGAGAGATTCTGGCTATGGTAAATGTACCGGAATTTAACCTGAATGACCCCTATACGCTGCCCAATGGCATGGATTCTGCGGCGTTTTCCGAAGAGAAGAAACAGGAACTTTTAAATGCCATGTGGAGAAACGGCTGCATCAATGATACCTATGAGCCGGGATCTACCTTTAAGATTGTAACGGCGGCAGCGGGCCTGGAGTCCGGCGTGGTAAAAACCACAGATACTTTCAACTGTCCTGGATTCATCATGGTGGAAGACCGCAGGATACGCTGTCACAAGGTGGGAGGCCACGGGGCGGAAGATTTTGTGCAGGGGACGATGAATTCCTGCAACCCCGTATTTATCACGGTAGGACTGCGTATCGGTGTGGAACGGTACTATTCTTATTTCAGACAATTCGGACTTCTGGATAAAACGGGCATTGATCTGCCGGGAGAAGCGGGTACCATCATGCACAAGATGGAGAATATCGGGCCGGTAGAACTGGCAACAATCTCTTTTGGACAGTCTTTTCAGATTACGCCCATTCAGCTGGCGACTACGGCTTCTTCCATAGTTAACGGCGGCAGACGTATCACACCTCACTTTGCAGTCAAGACGGCCAATGCCGATGGCAGTCATGTGGAGCATTTCACTTATCCGGTACGGGAAAATGTGGTCTCCGCAGAGACTTCGGAGACCATGCGCTATATTCTGGAACAGGTGGTGGCGGAAGGAAGCGGCAGGAATGGCGCCGTGGAAGGGTATCGGATTGGGGGCAAAACGGCCACCAGCCAGACACTGCCCAGGGGAAGCGGCAAGTATATTGCATCCTTTCTGGGATTTTCGCCGGCAGATGATCCACAGGTACTGGCGGTAGTGATTATCAATAATCCCAAGGGAACCTACTATGGCGGACAGATTGCCGCGCCGGTGGTCAGACAGCTCTTTGAGAATATTCTTCCATATTTGGAAAAGATAGATTATAATGAGACATGAAGTACAAACGGTCATCTTGGAAAGGATTAATTAATAGATATGAATGGTACAGTTTTATTATCGGTGATGTTGTCTTTTGCAATCAGCGTGGTGTTAGGGCCTTTGGTGATACCTTTTCTCAGACGCCTTAAGGTGGGGCAGACAGAGCGTACAGAAGGGCCTGAGAGTCATTTGAAGAAAAACGGTACACCGACGATGGGTGGTATTCTGTTTCTGGTCAGTGTGGTGATTACTTCTCTTTTGTTTGTGAAAGAGTATCCCAGGATTGTCCCGATTCTGTTTTTGATGCTGGGTTTTGGGCTGATCGGTTTTCTGGATGATTACATCAAGGTGGTCTTAAAACGTTCCATGGGTCTTCGGGCATGGCAGAAGTTTGCCTTGCAGATTGTGGTGACGGGGGTCTTTGTGTTTTATCTGCTGCGTTATACAGATGTTTCCCTGGCCATGAAAGTACCTTTTGTGGAAGGAATGTATCTGGATTTTGGCTGGTTCAATATTCCGATTCTTTTCTTTATCGTGATTGGCGCGGTAAACGGCACAAACTTTACGGATGGCCTGGATGGCCTGGCAAGTTCGGTGACAGTGTTGGTGGCCACATTCTTTACGGTGGTGGCCATCGGAACAGACAGCGGGATAGAGCCGATTACCTGTGCGGTGGTGGGAGCGCTTCTGGGATTTTTATTATTTAATGTACATCCGGCCAGTGTATTTATGGGAGATACAGGTTCTTTGGCCCTGGGCGGTTTCGTGGCGGCTACGGCTTATATGATGCAGATGCCGCTCTTTATTGCGATTGTGGGATTTATCTATCTGCTGGAAGTGGTGTCTGTGATGATGCAGGTGTCTTATTTTAAGATAACCGGCGGCAAGAGGATTTTTAAGATGGCACCGATTCACCACCACTTTGAATTGTGCGGCTGGTCAGAGACAAGAGTGGTGGCGGTGTTCTCCATTGTGACGGCACTGCTTTGTCTGGTGGCTCTGATGGGTGTCTGAGAAGAAACTGCGTAGCAGCTTCTTCTCAGACCAGAGAATGACCCCAGGTGCGTGGGTTATTCTCCGCGTGGATGGTTTAGACAGGATGATATTTAACAGAGTTCAGAAAGGTTGAGATCATGGAGTTACAGGGGAAAAAAGTATTAGTGGTAGGTTCCGGTATCAGCGGGATGGGGGCTGTTGAGGCTCTTTGTCATGCAGAGGCTTTGCCGGTATTATTTGACGGAAATGATCAGCTGTCTTTGGAAGATGTCAGAAGCAAACTGAAGCCGGGGATGGAAGCAGAGATTGTGATTGGCATACTGCCGAAGGAAACCGCGGAAAGCATAGAACTGGTAGTCTTAAGTCCGGGGGTTCCCACAGACACGGAATTTGTGGAGCAATTTCGGGAAAGGGGCATCCGTATCTGGGGTGAGATAGAACTTGCCTATGAACTTGGCAAAGGGCGTGTAATCGGCATTACAGGCACCAATGGCAAGACTACTACCACCACGCTGGTGGGTGAGATTATGGCGGCTCATTTTCCGGATGTGGATGTGGTGGGAAACATCGGCAATCCGTATACGCTGACAGCTTTGGATTCTACGGATGAGACGGTAACAGTGGCGGAGATCAGCAGCTTTCAGCTGGAGACGGTGGAAAAGTTTAAACCCGATGTATCGGCAATCTTAAATATCACACCGGATCATCTGAACCGTCATCACACCATGGAAAATTATGCGGCGGCGAAGATGGCTGTTACCAGAAACCAGACGAAAGATCAGGTCTGTGTCCTGAATTATGAGAACAGTTATACCAGAGAATTTGGAGAACGCTGTCCGGCCCGGGTGGTATGGTTTTCGTCTCAGAGGAAACTTGCGGAAGGCTTCTACCAGGAAGGGGAAGCGATCTGGCAGGCGAAGGACGGTGTGGCAGCAAGGCTTATGAATATCCATGAAATGAAGCTGGTGGGTACCTGTAACGTGGAAAATGTGATGGCAGCCATTGCCATTGCCCAGGCTTTTGGAGTGCCGATGGAGACGATCCTTTCGGTGGTCAGACAGTTTCGGGCGGTGGAGCATCGGATAGAGTTTGTGGACACTAAAAGAGGCGTGGATTATTATAATGATTCCAAGGGAACTAATCCGGATGCGGCCATTCAGGGAATCCGGGCCATGTGTAAGCCGACGGTACTGATTGGCGGCGGCTATGATAAGCAGAGTGAGTACGATGAGTGGATAGAGGCTTTTGACGGTAAAGTGAAATGCCTGGTGCTGATAGGAGAGACCAGAGAAAAGATTGCCGGCTGTGCCAAGCGGCACGGCATGGAAAACATAGTGTTGGCGGATTCTTTTGAGGAAGCCTTTGCAGTCTGTGTGGAAAAGGCACAGCCGGGAGATGCGGTGTTATTATCGCCGGCGTGTGCAAGCTGGGGAATGTTTCCCAATTATGAAGTCAGAGGCAGGATGTTCAAGGAATTAGTGGAGCAATTGGAGGAGCAGGTTTAAGTGGCACAGAGAAATTCTTCGCGCAGGAGACAACAAAAGACTGAGAGCTTTATGGATTACAGCCTGCTGTTTATTGTGCTGTTTCTGTTGGGGTTTGGTATGGTAATGGTGTTTTCCACCAGCTCCTATGAGGCCAATCTGGATTATGGGGATTCCACCCATTATCTGAAACAGCAGCTTTTTGCTACGATCCTTGGTCTAGTGGTGATGATTGTAGTATCCAATATTCCCTACCATTTCTGGGAACGGTTTGCGGCGCTTGCCTATATCGTTTCCGCGGTGCTGATTCTGTTGATTATTCCTTTTGGATATGAGGCCGGCGGCGCCACCAGATGGTTGTACATAGGGCCTATCTCCTTACAGGTGGCGGAGGTGGCCAAAGTGGGTATGATACTGTTTTTAGCCAGTCTGATCTGCACCATGGGTAAGCGGATACGAACCAGAAAAGGGTTCTGGACAGTATTGCTTGTACCGGCGCCCATTGCGGTAATGATCTGGCAGATCACCAATAACTTAAGCTCGGCGATTATTATTATGGGCATTGCTGTGCTGATGCTTTTTGTATCCTGTCCGGATTACAAACGTTTTATTCTTTTGGGATTGGCTACGCTTGCAGGAGCGGCGGTTGTGGTCTTTGCGGTGGTACAGATGGCGCAGTCCCAGGCGGACAGCGTGAATTTCCGTGGGGCACGAATCCTGGCCTGGCTGGATCCGGAAGCTTATGCCAGCGGCAAAGGGTTTCAGACTTTACAGGCGCTTTATGCCATTGGTTCCGGCGGTGTGCTTGGCAAGGGACTGGGACAGAGTATGCAGAAACGCGGTTTCCTGCCGGAGGCACAGAATGATATGATTTTTTCCATTATCTGTGAAGAACTGGGACTTTTTGGCGGGATCGCAGTTATTGTCATGTTTCTGCTTTTAATCTGGCGTCTGATGATCGTGGCCAACAATGCGCCGGATTTGTTTGGTGCGCTTCTGGTGGTGGGCGTGATGGGACATATTGCCATTCAGGTGATTTTAAATATCGCGGTGGTCACCAACACCATTCCCAATACGGGAATTTCCCTGCCTTTTATCAGTTATGGAGGATCTTCTGTCATGTTTCTTTTGATAGAAATCGGGCTGGTTTTAAGTGTGGCCAAGGGAATACGTCTGAAAGATTTATAAGGACAAGATAATTTTTAGTCGAAAATCCATATAGATAGAATAGGTCATATTTTAGATTTGAGGTAATCTTATGGACGCTATTCGTATCTATGGTGGTAACTGTCTGAGAGGACAGACTAAGATACAGGGGTCAAAAAATGCGTCGCTGCCGGTTCTTGCGGCGACACTTTTGATAAACGGTACCTGCGAGATCGAGAATTGCCCGAACATTTCGGATGTGTTTCATATGTTACGGCTCTTAGGGAGCCTGGGCTGTAGAGTGACGAGAGAGGAAGGTCTTGTGCGTGTGGACACAGGACAATTGTCGGAGTGTGATATGCCGGCAGACTCTGTTGGAGTCATGCGTTCTTCCATCATGCTTTTAGGAGCTCTTTTGGCCAGGACGGGCAGCGTCGGTATGGAATATCCGGGAGGCTGCGTGATCGGCAAAAGACCAATAGACCTGCATCTGCGTGCCCTGCGCCGTATGGGCGTGGAGATTGTGGAGGAAGAAGACGGGTTTTGCGCCCGGACGCAGAGGCTGAAGGGGGCCGTACATGAGCTTCCTTTTGTCAGCGTGGGTGTGACGGAGAATCTGATCCTGGCAGCGGTACTGGCACAGGGATGTACAGTCATCCATCCTGCGGCCAGAGAGCCGGAGATTCAGATTTTATGCGAATTTTTGCAGAGTGCCGGAGCAAAGATTATGGGTGTCGGCACGGACCGGCTGGTGGTTGAGGGTGTACGGTGTCTTCATCCGGTGCGGTTTCATGTACCGGCGGACAGAATCGTGGCCGGTACTTATCTGGCGGCCTGTATGTGTACCGGCGGCAGTGCGTTTCTACAGGATGCACCCTGTGAGCATATGCAGAGTGTGCTTGCGTGTGCCCGAAAGCTGGGGACAGAGATTACCTGTGAAAAGGATGGTATCCTTGTGTCCGGCAGGGGATGCGCGGCGCTGCCTGCGGGTCTGGTAACGGAATGTTATCCTGGATTTCCCACGGATCTGCAATCCCTTTTCATGGTGGTGATGGCTCTTTCCGGACATTCCGGTTGGATTGAGGAGACGGTGTTTGAGAACCGCTTCCGGATTGTGCCGGAGTTGTGCAGGATGGGAGCTGATATTACGGTGCAGGGGGCAAGAGCCTATATCCGGCCTGTAAAAAAACTGCACGGTGCCATTGTGGAGGCGAAGGAACTGCGGGGCGGAGCGGCGTTGGTGGCGGCAGCACTGGCGGCGGAGGGCACAAGCATTGTGACCAATCGCCATTATATAGATCGGGGATATGAAGATATCACCTTAAGCTTCCGGGAACTGGGGGCGGATATTGAACTGGCATGACAGAAGTGTCATGTCATGAGGACAGGAAATGAGTAACAAAAAAACAGTCAGAAAAGTGAAGAAAAAGAACCCCAATCTGCGGCTGGTCAAAAACGGTGATATTCAACCGAAGAAAAGCAGAATGCACAGGGATAAACAGGAGAAGATCCGCTTTAACAGGTCCACGAGAGTCGGGATACTGGCAGGTGTAGGGATTCTTCTTCTGTCCCTGCTTCTTGGCGGTTATTATTATATTGTAAAGAATTACACCATTACCACTGTCTATGTGGAAGGCAATATTCATTACACCAATGAGGAGATTATGGAGATGGTCATGGGGGGAAGATATGGAAATAACTCCCTGTTTCTATCCATGAAATACAGTGATAAGGGCATTGATAATGTTCCGTTTATTCAGACCATGGACGTATCCATTGAGGCCAGGGACACCGTCCGGATCACAGTGTATGAAAAAGCGCTTGCGGGCTATGTATCCTATCTGGGACGTTATGTATATTTTGACAAGGATGGGATTGTGGTGGAGACATCGGAGGAAAAGACGGCCGGGATTCCGCAGGTGACAGGACTTTCCTTTGATCATGTGATATTACATGAACCGCTGCCGGTAGAGAAACCGGAGGTGTTTGATGAAATCCTGAATATTTCCCAGCAGTTATCCAAGTATTCCCTTTCGGCGGACAAGATATATTTTGACAGTAATTATCAGGTGACGCTGATATTTGGGGATGCGAAAGTTGCCATTGGCGACAGTCAGGATATTGATGAAAAGATTATGACTTTACAGTATCTGATTCCTAATCTTCTGGGAAAAAGTGGTACTTTAGATATGCGCGAATACAGTGAGGATACAACGACTTACAGTTTTGAGCAGGACTAAATTTAGGAAAATGATAACAAAAACGCACAAAAACAAAAAAAAGGTTGCGAATTTAGTAAAATAATTATATGATAATCTATATGAGTTTATGTGGAGATGGATTTTAGGAGGAGGAATCACCTTGCTTGAGATTAAGTCGAATGATGCTGAGTCTGCCGCGAAGATTATCGTAGTCGGTGTAGGCGGTGCAGGCAACAATGCTGTGAATAGAATGATAGATGAAGAGATAGACGGGGTGGAATTTATTGGCATCAATACCGATAAACAGGCATTGCAGCTGTGCAAGGCGCCCACACTTCTACAGATTGGAGAGAAACTGACCAAGGGACTTGGTGCCGGTGCCAAGCCGGAAATCGGGGAGAAGGCAGCGGAGGAAAGTTCCGAGGAAGTGGCTCAGGCATTAAAAGGTGCGGATATGGTGTTTGTCACCTGCGGTATGGGCGGCGGCACCGGTACAGGAGCGGCGCCTGTGGTGGCAAAACTTGCAAAGGACATGGGAATCCTGACAGTCGGTGTGGTGACCAAACCGTTTCGGTTTGAGGCGAAGGCCCGTATGACAAATGCCTTGGCAGGTATTGATAAAATTAAAGATAATGTGGACACCTTGATTGTGATTCCCAACGATAAATTGTTAGAGATTGTGGACAGGCGTACTACTATGCCTGATGCTTTAAAGAAGGCAGATGAAGTTTTACAGCAGGCGGTGCAGGGTATTACAGACCTGATCAATATGCCGGCCATTATCAACCTGGACTTTGCGGATGTGCAGACAGTCATGAAGGACAAGGGAATTGCACATATCGGTATTGGTACGGGCAAAGGCGATGATAAGGCCAGTGAGGCGGCGAAGATGGCGGTGGAGAGTCCGCTCTTAGAGACAACCATCACAGGTGCCACACATGTCATCATCAATGTTTCCGGCGATATTTCCCTGGCAGATGCTTCTGACGCTTCCGATTATGTGAGAGCGCTTACCGGCGACGAAGTGAATATTATCTTTGGCGCCATGTATGATTCCAGCATGTCGGATACCTGTAATGTGACGATTATTGCTACCGGAATTGAAGAGAAAGCAAGACAGAACAGCGGACTTGGCTTTAAGAGCGGATACATAACCCCCACTTCTTTACAAAGTAAAGGTGTTGCAGGTGCCTCCGCGGGTGCGGGACTCAGTGCATTTGCTACCCAGAGTATAGGTCTGAAACAGCCCGTTACAGCAGCGCAGACTGGTGGACAAGCCAAATCGCAGCCCACGTTAAAGCAGATAGGCGGTATTAACAGAACCAGTGATATCAGAAGTTCGGTGGAGGAGAAATCCTTGAAGATTCCGGATTTTCTGAAAAGCAAGTGAGGTGAAGTAAATTCCTTCGGAATTAACTTCCCGAGGATCACTTCGTGACCTCGAAAAAATGAGCAGATTATAATTAGACCACAGGAGAATATCCTGTGGTTTTTTGTTGGTATGTGTCTGGAAAAATAGTGGAAATGCTCCCTGATTATGACAGAATATGCGCCTTGTTTTTCTTATAATATTTGTAAGGCACGGAGGTGAGAGGTGTATTACAAATTATATATTGACAGTGTTTTTATCTTGCAGCTGACAACAAATCTGTATCTGCTGTCTTTAGCCGGTAGGTTTCTTCGATGTACTGCCACGCATGGAAAGAAATGGCTGGGAGCGGTGACAGGAGCCTTGTTAAGCTGTCTGATGATTATGATACCTGTTGGAAACATGGGAGGCAGGATGCTCATAAGTGCACTGCCTGTCAGTATGTGTATGATGTGTATCACATATCGGATACATAGCATGAAAAAGATGATTCATAGTAGTCTGGTAATGGCTGGCTGTGGATTTTTTTTAGGCAGTGTCATGATATGGATTCTGAATCGGCTGAGAGTGATTCTAAAAGGAAGGGGAAGTCTTTTCTTAACACTTTTGATCAGCTATCTGGCTTATCGTATCCTTGCGGCACTGTTTGGCATAGTGGCGGCGAGGAGCCGCAACAGTCTGCGGACGGTACGGTTTTATGTGCCGGCACTCAGACAGGAAATCAAGGTGAGTGCATTTGTGGATACTGGCAATCATCTGGTAGATCCTGTGAGCGGGAAACCGGTCAGTGTGATCAGTGAAAAGATAGCACAGTGCATGACCTCTTGTTTTATGCCGGAGAAGTATCATGCGGTTCCTTATCAGAGTGTGGGAAAGGATAAGGGGCTTCTGAACGCCTATGAGGTTCCCGAAATCATCATAGAGTCAGACAAACAGGAAATCAGGAAAGAACACGTGATTGTTGCAATTTGTGATACAGGAATATCGGAAGAGAGTGTATACCAGATGATATTACACCCCCGGTTATTAGAAAACTAGGAGGAATAAAAATGGTTTTAAAAGTGGCAATCCCTGGAAAGGTTCAGTTCAAAATGGTACACAAGGATACAAAGTTCCTTATGACAAAACAGGGAGATATTCATTACATAGGCGGAACGGAGGTACTGCCGCCCCCGCTTGAGAGTGAGAGGGAAAATGAGATCATAAGTGATCTGGGAACAGAGTATGAGGACGAAGCGAAGTCTATTCTGATAGAACATAACTTAAGATTGGTAGTGTATATTGCGAAGAAGTTTGATAATACGGGTGTGGGAGTGGAAGATCTGATATCCATAGGAACCATAGGACTGATTAAATCCATCAACACTTTTAATCCGGAAAAGAATATCAAACTGGCTACCTATGCTTCCCGCTGTATTGAGAATGAGATATTGATGTATCTGAGAAGAAACAGTAAGCATAAGATGGAGGTTTCCATAGATGAACCGTTAAATGTGGACTGGGATGGCAATGAACTGCTTCTTTCTGACATCCTGGGAACAGATGAAGATGTGATTTATAAGGATCTGGAGAATGAAGTGGAAAGAAAGCTCCTGATCAAGGCAATCGCCAAGCTTTCGGAGAGGGAGCAGACCATTATCCGTCTGCGGTTTGGGCTGGGCAGCGCGGACGGGAAGGAGATGACACAGAAAGAGGTGGCGGAATTGCTCGGCATTTCACAATCCTATATTTCAAGACTCGAAAAAAAGATTATGAGGCGTTTAAAAAAGGAGATGAGCAAGGATAATTGAATTGCTTTTTACAGTAATTAACAGTATAATGAACGTAGGGTATTATGTGAATTACATTCATGGTTATTGAGAAGATGGGGTAGACGGGGAGACGAATGAAGAAGATAATCTTGATTGTCGATGATGACAGGTTGACTTTATCAACAGCACAGACTCTGTTGGGGAACGAATATAAGGTGGTTGCCGTGAATTCCGGCCGGCAGGCGTATAAGTATCTGGAAAGGCATGTACCGGATCTGATTCTTCTGGATATTAATATGCCGGAGATCAGCGGTTTTGAAGTGATGAAATCATTACAGGCGGATGAGCGCTGGCGTAAGATTCCGGTTATCTTTCTGACGGCTGACCGTAGTGTGGAGACGGAAATCGAATGTTTCCGGGTGGGAGCTTTTGACTTTATTTCCAAACCTTTTGAACCTCAGATTATGATGAGCCGTATTAAGAGCAGCATTGAACTGGATGGGTACCGCAAGGATTTGCAGCGCAGGCTGGATGAGAAGACCAAGGAGATGGAGCGCATCACGATTCAGGCGATTATGACTGTGGCGAACACCGTGGATGCGAAGGATGACTATACCAAAGGTCATTCCATGCGGGTTGCGGCATATTCAGAGATTCTTGCCCAGCGTCTGGGGTGGTCTGAGGAGGATATTCAGAACATCTATTATGTGGCGATGTTACATGATGTGGGTAAGATAGGTGTGCCGGATGCGGTTTTGAATAAACCTTTTAAGCTGACAGATCTGGAATTTCGGCTGATCAAAGGCCATACGATCATGGGAGCGGAGATTTTAAAGGACTTTAAGATGTTTCCCAATGTTAGTATTGGTGCGAAGTATCATCATGAACGTTACGACGGCAAAGGATATCCGGAAGGACTGAAGGGGGAATCTATTCCGTTGGTTGCCCGTGTCATCGGCCTGGTGGATTCTTATGATGCCATGACCAGTAACCGCGTTTACAGGCGGCGACTGAATGATAATATTGTGATGGAAGAATTGGAGAGAGGCAAAGGAAGCCAGTGGGATCCGGAACTGGTGGATATCTTTGTCAGCCTGGTGAAAGAAGGTGCGCTGGAGAGAGTCTGGATGCCCGAAGAAGATATGGCGTCGCCGATCTTTGACAGTGAGAAGATTGTGGGACTGTCCATGGGAGCGGAGAGCGTTCTGGAATCGCCGACGGATTATCTCACGGGGCTTCTGAGCAAACGGAAAGGAGAACAGGAGATCACAGCAGGTCTGCGCACTGTGGGTGGCTGTCTGATGATTCTGGATCTGGATCATTTTAAGAGAATCAATGAAGAGCATGGTCATTTGATCGGTGATTATGCACTTAGGGTTACCTCCGATGTTTTGCGGGAAGTGTGCGGACGGGACACAGTCTGTAGGACAGGCGGCGATGAATTCCTTTACTTCATAGAGGGTGTCAGAAGAAGAGAAGACGCAGTGGATAAGGTAAAAGAAATCCTGGAGGTATTTGCCAAAAAGCAGGAAGAGGTGGAGCTTCTTAAAGAGACCCAGCTTTCTGTCGGTATCAGTATATCCGGTGCGGACGGACGGGAGTTTAATGAACTCTATCAAAGAGCTGACAAGGCCCTTTATCACGTGAAGCAGAATGAGAACCTCCGTTATGGATTTTATGAAGGAACCAGTATGGTACGCACGCCGGAACAGTCCAGGAACGATCTGGAGAGGGTAATCAATATTATTGAGAACCGGGATGAATATCAGGGATTATTTCAGGTGGATTATGATGAATTTGCGCATATTTATGATTTTGTACAGCATATGTCCAAGCGCAGTAAGCAAAAGACCCAGCTCTTACTGTTTACCCTGTTCTTCCAGGAGGGAACTGAAATCAAGTTAGAGCGTATGGAGATTGCCATGCAGTGTATGGAACAGGCAATCTGCAAATCCCTGCGAGGTGTGGATGTGGGTACCAGGTACAGCAGTTCTCAGTTTTTGGTGGTACTGATGGGAACAGAGAAAGAAAACATACGTGTGGTCACGGACAGAATCGTGCAGAATTATTTTAAACTTTACGGCGGTAAAGACATTACGCTGACATATGATATAGCGAAATTTTAATGGATAGGAAAAGGGATCGGCATACACCGATCCTTTTTTGTTCAGGCTGTCAGATACAGACGCATGGTCTTTAAGGCATTTTTCTCAAGCCTTGATACCTGCGCCTGGGAGATGCCTATCTTTTCGGCTACTTCCATCTGGGTCTTTCCCTCGAAGAAACGCAGGGAGATAATCTCATATTCACGTTCGGAAAGTTTTTTCATGGCCTCACTCAAGGAGATATGTTCCACCCAGACCTCCTCCCGGTTTTTCTTGTCGCTGATCTGATCCATCACATAAAGCGTGTCGCCGCCGTCGGTGTAGACGGGCTCGTAGAGACTCATGGGGCTTTGGATAGCGTCCAGGGCATAGACGATATCTTCTTTGGGGACACCGATTTCAGCGGCAATTTCTGTGACGGTAGGTTCTTTCGAGTTGGCCCTGGTCAGGTGTTCCCTGGCATAGATAGCCTTGTAGGCGGTATCCTTCAGGGAGCGTGAGACCCGGATACTGTTGGCATCACGAAGATAACGCCTGATTTCACCTACAATCATAGGCACGGCATAAGTGGAAAATTTTACCTTCAGGGAACTGTCAAAATTATCGATTGCCTTGATCAGGCCGATGCAGCCGATCTGGAAGAGATCATCCACATTTTCGTTGCTGGAGTGGAAGCGTTTGATGACACTCAGAACGAGCCTCAGATTGCCGTTGATATATTCCCGGCGGGCGGATAAGTCGCCTTCTTCAATACGTTTAAAAAGTTCTTCTTTCTCAGCGTTTTTCAGAAGCGGCAGTTTGGAGGTATTGACGCCGCAGATTTCTACTTTGCCTTGTATCATAATCTGTACCCAGCCTTTCGTATTTTATGTTTTGAGTGTAAATTTGTCTTTCTATCAAGCATGTGCGATTGCACGGGAATTATTCATGAAATCTTAAGGAAAAATTTTGGGATATGGTTTTACAAAAGGTGATTTTTTTGGTAAAGTTATAAAGATAAAGCTATCGTTGATTTACAGTGAGGAGAGATAGATATGGTATGTACAGAGTGTGGTGCCCGCGTGTCGGAAGCGGATCAGTTTTGTCCCGAGTGCGGCGCCAAAGTGATAAAGAAGAGGCGCTGCCCTGATTGCGGCACACCGCTTCGGCAGGACAATAAATTCTGTCCCAAGTGCGGCAGACTGGTTGGAGAAAAGAAGAAAGCCAGGCCGGTTTCCCAGGATACCATGGATATTCCCATGGAATCCATAGAGCGTAATATTCTTTCGGAGACGGCGGCTGAGATCAGGACAGAACGCAGATCAGACAGAGATGCCCATAAGAGTGCCCCCAGGAAGACATCTTCCTCACAAAGGGCTTCTTCCAGGAAGTCTTCTTCCGGAAAATCTTCTTCCGAAAGCCGTGTGGAGCGAAACAGTGCCCCCAGGAGCCGGGCAGATCGTGAAGAACCGGTCAGAAGGAAAAAGGCAGAGCCGCCGGTACAAAGGAAAAAATCCCAGCCGGCACCGCCTCCAAAGAAGAGAAGACCCGTCTACCGGGAAGAGATTGTGGAAGACGACTGGGAGGATGATGATTGGGATGACGATGAGGAAGAAGGGACTGATATCCTCACGATCATGACTGCGGTTGTGGGCTGCATTGTTCTGGTCATTGTGGCCTTTGTGGCTTTTCGGATGTATCAGCAGTATGTACCTAAGAATTACGATAAGGTGGCGGAAAAGCAGGCAAAGCAGCAGGAGAAATCTGAGGAAGATCAGGATAATGATCAGGAAGAAGAACAAGAGCAGGGACAGGATGTGGGAGAGCCGGAAGATTCCGAACCGGAGCTGACTGCCATGGGAACCCTCACCATCAGCAGGAATGTAAATGTCAGGGATAATCCGTCCACTTCGGGAAGTAATGTGATTAAAGTGGCACAGGCCGGGGAGACTTATGAGTATCTGGAAGTGATAGAGGATGGTGAATGGTACAAGATTGCCCTGTCGGAGGATGGTTATACGGAAGGGTATGTCTTTGCGGAATATGTGACAGTGGATTAGAAAGAGTCAGAACCAATACAACAGGAACCTTTTGCGGGCAGAAGCATATGATAAGTAAAAAGCCCGGAGAGGTTCCTATGTTATTTTCGGAATTAAAGAAAAAGGAAGTCATCAACCTGAGGAATTGTGAAAAACTTGGCAGGGTAAATGATTTTGAGTTTGACGAGTGTACCGGACAGATTTTCAAGCTGATTATTCCGGGAGATAATAAGTGGTGTGGTCTGTTTGGAAGTGACCCAGATTATGTTATCTGCTATAAGGATATTAAACAGATAGGGCCGGACATTATCATTGTAGATATTTGCCTGTAAAATGGAACTTTTTGTATTGTATAGTCTGTGGGTGATTGTTTCAGGAATCCAGATGTAGTTTCCATAAAATAGTTGACATAAATTATCATATCGTCTATAATAGATATATTGAGTCATACAATAGTACAGGTTGATATGAAGGAGGATATCCTGATGAAATGCCCTTTTTGTGGTCATGAAAATACCAGAGTAATCGACAGCAGACCCGCGGAAGATAACAGTTCCATACGCAGGAGGCGTGTCTGTGATGAGTGTGATAAACGTTTTACCACCTATGAGAAGGTGGAGACGATACCGCTTATCATTATCAAGAAAGATGATAACAGGGAGACTTATGACAGGTCGAAGATAGAAGCTGGTGTCCTGCGTGCATGTCACAAGAGGCCGATCAGTGCCAATCAGATCAATCAGTTGGTGGATGAGGTGGAGACAGAGATTTTTAACCGGGAAGAGAAAGAGATTCCCAGCCAGGTGATCGGTGAGCTGGTCATGAATAAACTCAAGGATCTGGAAGCGGTTGCCTATGTGAGATTTGCATCTGTATACAGAGAATTTAAGGATATCAATACTTTTATGGATGAGCTGAAGAGTGTATTGGATAAATAAAAGTGTGAAAACACCTTGCAAAAAAGCAAGGTGTTTTGTTGAGTAATAGAACGGAGTATATACTATGGCATGGTTAGAACGTTTTTATCCGGATATTTATCTGGATTCCGCATATGAAATAGACTATGAAGCATTGTACCGGCAGGGATTTCGGGGTGTGATTTTTGATATTGACAATACCCTGGTTCCCCATGGGGCGCCGGCGGATGCAAGAAGTATTACCCTGTTTGAACGTCTGCATAATATTGGTTTGGACAGTGTGTTATTATCGAATAATAAAGAGCCGCGGGTCAAAATGTTTAATGATAAAGTACATTCCCGTTATATTTATAAGGCAGGTAAGCCTGCGGTAAAAAGCTATCATAAAGCCATGGAGATGATGGGAACGGATGCTGCCACCACATTTTTTGTCGGGGATCAGCTTTTTACGGATGTGTGGGGAGCGAAAAAGGCGGGAATCAGAACGTATCTTGTCAGGCCGATTCATCCTCGGGAAGAGATACAGATTGTATTGAAACGACGTCTGGAGTGGATTGTGCTGTTCTTTTATAAACGCTCCAGAGGGCGGTATTCGAGCCTGAGATAGCGGGAACTTTGCGGCAGTGCTGCGGACTGTATGGAAGGAGAGCGGGTTATGGAAATAAACGGTAAGACGAGAGTCTGCGGCCTGATCGGGAATCCGGTGGAACATACGCTTTCACCGATGATACATAATACCCTGGCTGAGATTCT